>RCNF010000320.1_pt1 | contig 23643 bp, 22 predicted proteins | sample 2041311 | NCBI WGS metagenome assembly RCNF01 (sample SAMN09708228, study PRJNA481090) | Marine sediment metagenome, whole genome shotgun sequencing project. | biome: marine sediment; feature: ocean; material: sediment; isolation source: Sewage treatment plant 2 marine sediment (STP2) ... | reverse complement strand
AATTAGAAATACGAGAGCCAAAGCAAGGTATAGCACCGTTGGCTTCCAGTATAGAAAGTACGGGTTTCGAAAATAGAGCGTGGCACTGCCCAGCACGAGTAGCATCACCGTTGACCACATGTATATTTTATCGAGTACGCGAGTTCTGTAGTACTTGATGGCCAGTCCGATTGGAGTAGTGATCATCAAAACTATTAATGCAGTGTAGATATCGCCATAGATATAGGCGACAAAGAATGAAATCAGGGGGAAGAACTCAAGAATAATTTGCATTTTGTACGGATCATGACCGGAAAATTGGCTGCGAATCATAGCCCAATCCACTAACTCTTGGCCATCAGCAGATTAGGCTAGGCGCGGGGAGGATACTTCCCTACAATCCGCGCGTGGCAAAACTCATCGAAATTCACCCGACAAACCCGCAGCCGCGCCTGGTGGCGTCGATTGTGCGGATTATTCGTGATGGCGGGTTAATCGCGTATCCGACCGATTCCAGCTATGCGTTCGGCTGTCACATTGGAGACAAGCGGGCAATCGACCGAATCCACCGTATTCGACGGACCGACAAGAAACACAATTTCACACTTGTTTGCAGTGATTTATCGGAGATCAGCACCTACGCGCGGGTCGATAACTGGGCATATCGAATGGTGAAGTCCATGACGCCAGGGCCATATACGTTCATTCTGGAAGCCACGAGAGAGGTTCCGAAGCGCCTGCAAAACCCGAAACGCCGCACGATCGGTCTGCGCGTGCCTGACCACGCCCTGGTTCGCGCGATGCTTGAAAGCCTGGGCGAGCCAATTATGAGCTCTACACTGCTGTTGCCAGGTGACGATATGCCGCTGACCGATCCAGCCGACATTGAAGACAGAATCGGCAACCAAATTGAAGCAATTGTCGACGCCGGGCCGTGTGGTATCGAGCCAACCAGCGTAATCGATCTCTCTGGCGGCTCTGCCAAAGTATTGCGGGTGGGCCGTGGCGACGTTAGTCAGCTGGTGTGAGCAGCGATCGGCACAACCTGGCCCGGAATGAGAGTGCAGCTTCAGGCTTAATTTGCGCTAGAATGCGCGCATTCGCCCTGGAGGCACAATGAAGCCCGAACTTACAGTCCTGACTGCCAAAGATGCGCCAAAGCCGCCTCAGGACGCGAAACAGAGCCCCGCCCAGGGCGAAATGCCGTTTGCCGTCGTCGATGGCGAGCCCGTCACGACGTTACCCCAGGACCTGTACATTCCTCCCTATGCCTTGCAAGTGTTTCTGGAAGCATTTGAAGGCCCGTTAGACCTCCTTTTATATCTGATCAGGCGTCAAAACATCGATGTCCTGGATATTCCGATCTCAGAAGTTACCAACCAGTATGTGCAGTACATCGAGCTGATGAGCGAGTTGCAGCTGGAGTTGGCTGGCGAGTATCTGCTGATGGCGGCAATGCTGGCCGAGATCAAGTCGCGAATGTTGCTGCCGCGGCCGCCGACAGAAGAAGCAGAGGAAGATGACCCGCGCGCCGAGTTAGTCCGACGACTGCAGGAGTACGAGCGATTCAAGAAGGCGGCGCAGGATCTGAGCGATCTACCTCGTCTTGAGCGAGATACGTTCGTGGTCGATGCCGAAGCTCCTGAGCGAACGATTGTCACTAAATTGCCGGACGTTACGTTGAAAGAACTGCTGCTCGCGTTTCATGATGTCTTAAGACGTGCCGAGATGTTTAGTAAGCTGCATCTGCAGCGTGAACCGCTTTCCCTGAGACAGCGTATGTCCGAAATCCTGACGCGAATTAACGCCAGCGGATTCACCGGGTTTGCCGACTTGTTCGATGCAGAAGAGGGCCGCATGGGCGTCGCAGTCACGTTTATTGCGATTCTTGAGTTACTGCGTGAATCTACCATTGAAGTGGTGCAGTCTGAGGCGTTTGCGCCACTGCATGTCCGTGCCGCGTCATCGGTCCGATTGGTTTCTGGCGAAGAAGAGTTTTGAACCTGCGTACAAAGTTTAACGATATAGAGATTTTTCATTAATGGATGACACAGAAGTAAAATATTTTATCGAGGCGGCGCTGCTCGCGGCGGGCCGACCTATGAGTATTGAACAGTTGCACGGCCTGTTTGATGGCCGCACGGCGCCAGAAAAGTCGGAATTACGAACGGCAATTACGTCTCTGAATGAAGATTACGAATTGCGGGGCATCACGATTAGTGAGGTTGCATCGGGCTTCCGTATTCAGGTGAAGGCAGCTATGGCGGATCGGTTGCAGAAGCTCTGGGAGGAGCGGCCGCCCAGGTATTCTCGTGCTTTGTTTGAGACTTTGGCTTTGATCGCCTATCGCCAACCCATTACGCGAGGAGAGATCGAAGAAGTTCGCGGCGTGTCGGTTAGCAGTAACATCGTCCGCTCTCTGGTCGAGAGAGAATGGATCCGCGTTGTTGGTCACAGGGACGTCCCAGGGCGGCCGGCTATGTTCGCCACTACCCGGTCATTTCTCGATTACTTTGGTCTCAAGAAGCTCGATGACCTGCCGCCATTGGCAGATCTGTCAGATTGGGAAAGCCTGCGTGTGCAGCTGAACCTGCCGGCAGTAGAAGAAGACGAGGGCACGGAAATGCCGGATGTGCCTGAATTGCCGGTGCTGTATCCCGAGGTCGACGAGGAAGACATTGGCGACGAGTCGGATGACATTGAATCCGCTTTTGAGTCCGATGAGTCTGATGAGTCGGATGTCGAAATCCCTGAGCTTGTGCCGATCGCGGATGAGCTGCCAAACGTGTCTGAGTTTGCGGAGTCGGCGTCTGCAGAAGAAGAGTTGCTGGTCTCTGAATGGCCGGATCCGGCCGACGTTACGGCCGTCGCAACTCTCGATTCTGAGACAGACGAAGAATCCGATAAGGATGCCTCCGCCAGCGGGGGGTAGGTGCTGTAATGTCAGATCGCGTACAAAAGGTGCTCGCTGCCGCCGGTCACGGGTCGCGTCGCGAAATCGAAACATGGATTCGTGAAGGACGGTTGACTATCGACGGGCGTGTCGCAGTGCTGGGCGATGCTGTGGAAGGCACCGAGATATTTGCATTTGATGGCCGCAAACTAGGCATCAACAGGACGACTCAGCCGCACAGGCACATCATTTACAACAAACCAGGCGATCAGGTTACCAGCCGCTCTGACCCCGAAGGGCGTGCCGTCGTATTTGATTCACTGCCCAAGCTGAAGGGTGCGCGTTGGGTTAGCGTTGGTCGTTTGGACCTGCTAACAACGGGTCTGTTGATATTCACGACCGATGGCGCATTGGCTAACGCCTTGATGCACCCGTCGTCAGAGATAGTGCGCCGCTATGCCGTTCGAGTGCACGGCAATCCAACGGCACGGGATTTGGCTCGTCTGACCAAGGGCCTGGATCTGGAAGACGGCCCCGCCAAATTCGAGTCCGTTGAATCCAGCGGCGGAGATGCTGCGAACCGCTGGTTTAACGTGACCTTGAAAGAAGGGCGTAATCGCGAAGTACGCCGGCTCTGGAATGCGCTGGGCTTCGACGTAAGCCGCCTGATTCGTGTTAACTATGGACCGTTGGACCTGCCTCGAAGGCTGCGCCGCGGCAAGCACGAAGCACTGTCTGTCGGGCAAGTCCGATCGCTGTACGTCGCGGCTGGAATGGACCCGCCGCCCGAAGTGCGTCGACCCACGCTGAACATAAAGAAACGTTATAAAAAACGTTAAGTTATAGCCGATACTTAATGTTTATTGTGCGTCGAGACTTTGCCCGGTAATGCCGTGGCTGTCGGGTCCGAGAAGGTACAGGTAGGTTGCGAGTACTTCTTCCGGTTTCTTAAGGATATTTCGGTCTTCGCCCGGGAACGCAGAGAGGCGGATTTTCGTACGCGTAGCGCCGGGATTAATGCAATTCACCCGTAGATTAGTATGTCGATGTTCATCAGCGAGCACCTGGGAAAGGCCCTCCGTCGCAAACTTGGAGGCCGCATAAGCGCCCCAGAAAGCAAGCCCGATTCTACCGACCCCGCTGCTTGTAAAAATCATTGACGCATCTTCTGATGCGGCCAGCATCGGCAAACAGACTTGCGTGAGAGCGAATCCGGCGGTGAGGTTGACGTGCATGACCTGTTGCCACTGCACAGCGTCATACTGCTCTATGGAAAATCGATCGCCGATGATGCTTGCGTTGTGGACCAGCCCGTCAAGGCGACCATATTCTTCCTGAACAGTGCCGGCAAGCGAGACATAGGCCTCGCTGTTGGCCGTTGCGAGGTCGAGCACTGCAATGGCAGGTCGGGGCGCATCTTCGAATGATGTGATCTCATCGTAGACCGATTCCAGCTTCTTCACACTTCTACCGTGCAGGATGACCTGCGCACCGAGTTTCGCAGACTTGATTGCCAGAGCACGGCCAATGCCGTCGCTTGCTCCGGTGATCAAGATAACTCGGTCACGCAATAGATCCTGCGGGTACGTATATTCGCGGTGGTCCTGGTTCAATTCTGTCTTCCCTGGAGTCGGTTCTGTTTTCTGGCCAATAGCTGCGGTTACTGCAGCGTCTTATCGGCAGCATCATCGGCCAGCGAAGCGGAATCACTTTGCTCTTCATCATCGCTGAGTTCTATCATCGTTCGCGGCACTGGCTCGATTGTCTCGAGTTTTTCTATTTCCTTCTTACTTTGCACGCCCAATTCGACGAACTTTCGAGCGCTTGGCAGTACTTTGCGCTCTAAAGAGCCAACCGCACGATTGTAGTTATCGACGCTGCTCGCGAGTTGTCGCCCAACTTTGTTCATGTGACCGACGAAGGTCGCAATTCGACCGTGCAGATCTTCGGCAAGGACACGAATCTCCTGAGCGTTTTCCGTCATGGAATTTTGGCGCCAGCCGTAGGCGACCGCTTTGAGCAGTGCCACAAAGCTCGTCGGCGTTGCGAGAATGATCTGACGGGATAGCGCGTATTCGATCAGATCGGCATCTTCAGTGAGTGCAGCGCTCAGGAATTGATCGCCAGGGATGAACAGGATCACAAATTCCGGGCTTTCATTGAATTGGGCCCAATACGCCTTGCTGGACAAGGCTCGAATATGGTCTTTGATGGCTCGTGCGTGTCTCTGCATACCGATCTTGCGCTGTGCGTCGTCTGCCGCTTCTATTGCCTGCAGGTAGGCATCGAGCGGTGTTTTGACATCGACCACCAATTCGCGCTTATCAGGCATCCGGACGATCATGTCGGGTCGGATGATCTGGTCCTCGCCGACGTTGTGTACCTGTTCCTGAAAGTCGCAATGCTCGACCATGCCCGCAAGTTCTACCAGGCGTCGCAAAGTGATCTCGCCCCAACGACCACGCACCTCGGGTCGTCTGAGTGCCTTTACCAGGTTCTGCGTTTCCTGGGCTAGTGAGCGCTGGCTGTCCTGCATTGATTCGATCTGCGTCTTGATGCTGCCATAGGCTTCGCTGCGGGACTTTTCCAATTCCGAAATTTGCTTTTGTGAAGCTTGCAGAGCTTCGCGAATGGGTTTGACCAGATTTTCGACCGCTTTTTCGCGCTCGCCAAGCTCTCGTTTGGCTTTTTCCTGCTGCGTTCCGAGGTTCTGTTCCGCGAGACGGAGGAAATTCTCACTATTAGACTGCATGGACTGGCTGCTCATTTCTGAAAATGAGCGGGCGAGGCGCGATGTTGCTGCCTCGAATGCAATATCGCGTTCTTGCTGTAGTGAATCCTGATTCTTGACCTGCACTTCCAGGCTGGCGATTTCGCTGTCAGCGATGCGTTGGCTGCGGCGGTGTATCAGCCAGGCAATCAGGGCCCCAAGCAAAATGCCGATAGCCAACGCGGGGGCGCCAATCTCCAGGTACTTCGGATCCAGACTAATGATCGTCATCAGGTGACCAGATTAACCGCTTTGAACACGATTTTGGCAAGTTCGTCCGGACTTGAGGCGATTGAATCGGCATTCCAGTTAGCAGCATCGTCATCTTCGGTGATGTAGCCGTATGCGGCTGCGACAGTCATCATGCCAACGGCCCGGCCCGCTTCAATGTCACGCGCCGCGTCGCCCACGTAGACAGTGCGTTGCGGACTGATACCGGCGAGGTCGCACGCGTGCAGCATTGGTGCGGGATCAGGTTTGCGGGTCTTCAGCGTGTCGCCGCTGACGATGCAGGCGCAGCGACTGGCCACGCCCAAAGCGGCGAGGAGTGGATGGGTCAGGTGAGCGGGCTTGTTGGTGACAACGCCCCACGCGTGGCCTGCCGTGTCCAGGGCGTCCAGCAGTAAATCGATACCTTCGAATAGTGAGCTTCTTGAGCTAAGGTCTGCCTTGTAACGATCGATGAACTCACACATCAATTCGGCTCTTGCCGCCTCATCGAGATCCGGGAAGCCTACCCGCAGCAGGCCTGCCGCCCCATTGGATACGTTTGATCGGCCGATAGCGTAGTCGACAGGCGCGTAACCCTTGTCTTGTTGCAGGCTTTGCAAAGCAGCGACCATGTCGGGAGCGGTATCGGCAAGCGTCCCGTCGAGATCGAACAGAACGGCGTGATAGTCGCCGTTTATCGCTTGCACGGAGCTGCTCAAGAGTTTTCCGGCCGCTGAAAATGCATCAGGTAATTAACACTGAGGCCAGGACCGAGAGAATACTCTTTGGTGATCGGATTGTAGTGCATGCCAATACTGGCTTTCAGTTGCAGTCCACTTTGCCGTGCCCAGGTTTCCAGTTCTGATGGTCGTATGAACTTTTGGTACTCGTGCGTACCGGCGGGCAGCAACTTCAGCATGTACTCCGCACCGACGATCGCGAACAAGAACGCTTTTGGATTGCGGTTGATGGTTGAGAAAAATGCATTTCCACCCGGCCGCAGCAGTTCGGCGCAAGATTGAATGACCTGCGACGGATCGGGGACGTGCTCCAGCATTTCCAGGCAGGTAACAACGTCAAACTTGCCCGCTTGTTCTGCAGCAAGTTCTTCAGCAGTTGCCTGACGGTACTCGACCTCAGCTTGCGACTCGATCTGGTGTAGCCGAGCGACCGCAAGCGGTCCCTCAGCCATGTCAATGCCGGTTACCCTCGCGCCCGAAGTTGCCAGTGATTCAGCCAGTATTCCGCCGCCACAACCGATATCGATAATATCCTGATCCTGCAGATCGATATGCCGGCGGATCCAGTCAAGGCGCAGTGGATTGATTTCATGCAGCGGGCGAAATTCGCCTTGTGTGTCCCACCAGCGGGAGGCTAGCGCATCGAATTTCGCGACCTCGGCCGCATCGACATTGTCTCTGGCTGTAATCATTGGGAAGAGCTCCAGATGTTACTTGTTGTCATTGGCAATGCGTTGTTGCCATTCGGCACACTTTGCACTCAAATCTTTAATACTAATGTTGTTCAGTTGCCCGTCGTCCAGTTGACGCTTGCCGGCAACCCAAACGTCGCTGACCTGATCCGCGCGAGCAGTGTATACGAGTTGAGATATAGGATCGTACACCGGCTGACTGTTTAACGGTCGCATATCAACGCACGCCAGATCAGCCCATTTGCCGGCTTCGATAGATCCGGTTTCCTGTTCAATGCCGAGTGCACGCGCCGCGTCTATGGTCGCCATCCGTAATGCTTCTGTAGCCGATATGGCGCATGCATCGCCGCTGCTCCCTTTGGCGAGCAGGGCCGCGAAACGGATTTCCGAAAGCATGTCGAGGACGTTATTGCTTGCCGCTCCGTCAGTTCCGATCGCTACGTTTACACCGGCGTTTCGATACTCCACTACCGGCGCGATGCCACTGGCGAGCTTGAGATTGGACTTGGGGCAATGGGCAATATTTACGCCGGCTGTTGCAAATTGTTCGATCTCATCGTCTTCCATATGCACGCAATGCACGGCAAGCAATGAAGAGTTGACTAGTCCGAGCTCCGTCAGGCGCTGCAGTGGCCGCTTTCCAGTGGTTTCCAAAGCGTTGGCAATCTCGGCCATGGTCTCGTGTAAATGTATTTGTACCGGGATGTCGAGTTGATCGGCCATGACACGTAGCTCAACAAACGCGTCGTCCGATAATGAATAGGTCGCGTGCGGCACGAAACAGGTCTTGATCAACGGGTGGTTGGCATAGGGGTCGTGTACGAGGTCAGCTCCCTTGCTGAGGCACTCGCTGCTGCCACTGGCCCAGGCAGTCGGGAAATCAATGACTGGCGTACCCACAATTGCTCTCATGTGCAGATCGATGGCGGTTTCCGCAACGATTTCGGGGAAGTAGTATTGGTCGCTGAAGCAGGTCGTGCCTCCGGCAAGCATCTCTGCGATAGCAAGCTCGGTTCCATCTCGCACCAGCTCGGCGCTAAGCCAGCGCTTCTCGGTGGGCCAGATACTCTCGTGCAGCCATTTTTCCAGTGGCTCATCATCCGCGAGACCGCGATACAGGCTCATGGCAGCGTGAGTGTGGGTGTTAATCAGGCCTGGAATCAGCACATGCCCTGGTCGCTCAACGAGCACGCTAGGCTGGTAATTTGCGCGAGCCTCGGTTGCTGGCAGGACGTCAATGATACGTCCCTCATTCACAATCACAGCATGCTCGACCAAAACAGTCGTCACCGGATCTACCGGGACGCACCATTGTGGCAATATCATGGTGTCGCAATGCTGCATATTTGGGGTTCGTCCGGTTGCTGGCGCGAGGATTCTGGAGGGACTCTGTCGAGAGCGCAGTATACCGTCCGGAACCCGCAGCGCCAGTCGCTTTGGGGCTGTTTTTTAATCGTCGGGAAACGGTGCTGCGGACAGCCTGTGTGTGCTATAATTCCGGCCCGGATTCGGCCGTAGTTTAAAGCCGAATCGAGTTGGCAAAGTCGAACAGTATTTCCGACCAAAACCCAGAGTTTTTTGCCCTTTTTGGTTCCGTTCTGCGAACGGAATTACGCTGAGATTGTGAGTATTTATGGCTGAAGTTGCACAGGAATTGTTGTCTGTAAGTCTCGAAGATGAGATGCAACAGTCCTACCTCGATTACGCGATGAGCGTCATTGTCGGGCGAGCATTGCCGGATGTGCGTGATGGCTTGAAGCCTGTGCATCGACGCGTGCTGTTCGCAATGCGCGAACTTGGCAATGATTACAACAAGGCGTACAAAAAGTCCGCCCGAGTTGTCGGTGATGTTATTGGTAAATATCACCCGCATGGCGACTCAGCGGTGTATGACACTATCGTTCGAATGGCGCAGCCGTTCTCGATGCGTGCTCTGCTCGTGGATGGCCAGGGTAACTTTGGCTCGGTCGATGGGGATGCTCCGGCGGCGATGCGATATACGGAAGTACGTATGTCCAAGATCGCGCACGAGCTGCTGGCCGATATCGAGAAAGAAACCGTCGATTTTGCCGAGAATTATGATGGCTCGGAATCCGAACCTGTGGTTATGCCGGCGAGAGTTCCCAATCTGCTGGTAAACGGTTCGTCCGGTATTGCCGTAGGTATGGCGACGAATATTGCGCCGCATAACCTTTGTGAGGTTATCGATGCCTGTCTCGCTGTCATTGAAGATCCCGATATTGATGTTCCTGGTCTTATGCAGCATATACCCGGCCCGGATTTTCCAACGGCCGGTATTATTAATGGCGCGCAGGGGATCTATTCGGCTTATCGCACCGGGCGTGGTCGGGTGCATATTCGAGCCCGTACCAATATCGAACCGGTTGATGCTCGTGGCAAGGAAGCGATTATCGTTACCGAGTTGCCGTTTCAGGTAAACAAGGCCCGGTTGATAGAGAAAATTGCCGACCTCGTGCGCGAAAAACGCATCGAGGGAATAACGGAGCTTCGCGACGAGTCAGACAAAGATGGCATGCGCATCGTAATTGAGCTGCGGCGTGGTGAAATCAGTGATGTTGTGCTGAATAATCTCTACAAACAAACTTCGATGCAGAGCGTATTCGGCATCAATATGGTGGCTCTGCACGAAGGCCAGCCAAAACTTCTAAATCTCAAACAGATTCTGGAAGCGTTTCTGTCGCATCGACGAGAGGTCGTAACTCGACGTACGATCTTCGAGCTGCGAAAGGCAAGAGATCGTGCGCACGTTCTCGAAGGGCAGGCAGTCGCGCTCGCAAATATCGATGAAGTGATTGCGTTGATCAAAGCGTCTCCGACGCCGGCGCAAGCCAAGACGTCTCTGATGGAAAATCCGTGGCAACCGGGTTCGGTTACCGCGATGCTGGAGCGTGCTGGCGAGACCGATACGCGCCCCGATGAACTCGAGGCCGGGTACGGTCTGATAGCCGGCGAATACCATCTTTCTACGGTTCAGGCACAGGCAATTCTCGATCTGCGATTACATCGATTGACGGGCCTTGAACAAGATAAAATTATTAATGAATACAGGGGATTACTGGATAGTATTAAAGGGTTTACTGACATACTTTCTGACCCTGATTTGCTGTTGCAGGTGATTCGCGACGAGCTTGCCGAGATTCGCGAGAATTACGGCGATGAGCGACGTACCGAGATCTTGCAGGATCACAGCGACCTCGGTGCCGAGGACCTGATACCGAGTGAGGAAGTTGTCGTGACTTTGTCGCACGGGGGGTACGCGAAAGCACAGCCTATTGATGATTATGAGGCACAACGTCGCGGTGGCCGCGGTCGTTCGGCGACGAAAGTTAAAGACGAAGATTTCGTTGATAAACTTTTTGTTGCGAACACACACGACACGATTTTGTGTTTCTCGAGCCGCGGCAAAATGTACTGGCTCAAGGTTTATCAGGTGCCGCAGGCGAGCCGCGGTTCACGCGGTAAGCCAATCGTGAACTTACTGCCGTTGGATACAGACGAGCGTATTAACGCGGTATTGCCGATCAAAGAATACGCCCAGGACAGCTATGTTCTGATGGCAACGTCGGCAGGTACGGTCAAGAAGACGTCGCTTAGCCAGTTCTCGCGCCCACGCGCCAGCGGCATCATCGCGATCGATCTTCGTGACGGTGATAAGTTGGTTGATGTCGCGATTACGCACGGCGATGAAGAAATCTTGTTAGTTGCGAGTTCCGGTAAATCGATTCGCTTCGCAGAATCAGATGTGCGAGCAATGGGCCGCGGTGCTGCCGGTGTCAGAGGCATCAAGCTTGCGGCAGACCAGGAGCTAATCGCACTGTCCATTATCAAAGAAGGGCTGATTTTGACAGCGACTGAGCAGGGCTATGGAAAGAGAACCCCTGTCGATGACTTCCCGCTGCAAGGTCGCGGCGGCCAGGGTGTGATCGCCATTCAGACGTCCGAAAGAAATGGCAAGACCGTTGGCGCCTGTCAGGTGCTGGACGAAGACGAGATCATGCTAATTAGCTCGAACGGGACTCTTGTTAGAACGCCGGTCGCCGACATTTCCATTATGGGTCGAAACACGCAGGGTGTTCGTTTGATTCGCGTCGAGTCAGGGCAACGTCTGGTTGGGCTCGCACGGATCGAGTCAATTGAAGCCGAAGTTGGCGACGAGGGTGATGCCGAGGATGGTACCGACTAGCACCAAAACAGTGCATGCGTAACTACCTATTTATTCCTCGTTTGCATGGTGATATATCAGTCTGGCTGGTGCGTTGAGCGGCAAGATCGTGACACTATTCGAATCGCAGCCGTAACCAGCTACAATCGCCCGAATATCAATACCGACTTCCAAGTAATGTCTCTCTAACAATCTTCAAGGATCCCAGCGAAATGTCTCGCGCTCACAATTTCAGTGCCGGTCCCGCGGCGCTGCCTCTCGAGGTGCTCAACATCATCCGTGACGACCTGCCGGATTGGCAGGGCACTGGTATGTCCGTCATGGAAGTCAGTCATCGTGGCAAGGATTTCGTCGAACTGGCCGCACGGGCAGAGTCGAATCTGAGGTCTTTGCTGTCTATATCGGATGAGTACAGCGTGCTGTTTCCGCAGGGTGGTGCGACGCTACAATTCGCCATGGCACCACTAAACCTTGCCGCTTCGGATGCTACGGTCGATTACGTTGTGACAGGTAGCTGGGGTAAGAAAGCTGCGGGAGAGGCGGGCAAATTTTGCAACGTGAACATCGCCGCGACCAGTGCCGACGAGAATTTCAGTTACATTCCGGACGAGGCTTCCTGGCAACGCAGTGACGATGCCGCTTATTTGCACTACACGCCGAACGAGACAATTGGCGGCGTTGAATTTCATAGTGTGCCGGGTGGCGATGTGCCGCTTGTGGCCGATATGTCCAGCACCATTTTGTCGCGTCCGATCGACGTCAGTCGCTTTGGAGTCATCTATGCAGGCGCGCAGAAAAACATTGGTCCAGCTGGAATCACGGTCGTCATTGTGCGTAACGACTTGCTCAGCAAGGCACGCGAGAATATCCCACACCTTATGACCTGGCAGGCTTACGCAGAGTCGGATTCAATGACCAATACGCCGCCGACATTCGCGTGGTATGTGGCAGATCAGGTATTTCAGTACCTGATTCGACACGGTGGTCTGCCAGCGATGGCGGAGATCAACCAGCGCAAGGCGAGTAAATTGTATGCAGCCATTGACGCGTCGAGCCTCTACAGTAATCCGGTGCGAGAGGACTGCCGCTCCTGGATGAACGTGCCCTTTGTGTTGGCCGACAGTTCATTGGACAAGGCCTTTCTTGAAAGAGCGACCGCTGCAGAGTTTGTTGGCCTGAAAGGGCATCGATCTGTCGGTGGTATCAGGGCGTCAATATATAATGCTGTTGCCGAAGCCAGTGTCGATGCGTTAATTGAATTCATGGCTGAATTCGAACGGACAAACGGCTAATTCTTAATCAACCAATTTGGATCAACCGACCTCTATCATGCACAAAATTCTTACACTAAATAACATCGATGTCGAAGGTCTTCGACGCTTTCCTCGCGAGCAATATGAAGTTGCTTCTGGAATAAGTTCTCCGGATGCGATTCTGCTTCGCTCATTCGACATGCATGAGATGGAGATTCCGAACTCCGTCGTTGCTATCGGCCGAGCAGGGGCGGGTACCAATAATATTCCTGTCGATGATTTGGCAGCGCGCGGCGTTCCCGTATTCAACTCGCCTGGTGCAAACGCAAGTGCGGTCAAAGAACTGGCAATTGCCAGCCTTCTGATTGCGGCTAGAAATATTTGCAACGCGCGCGAGTATGTTCGCGGATTGAAAGAGACCGGAGATGCCCTCAACAAAGCTGTCGAGTCGGGCAAGAAGCAATTTGTCGGCTTCGAACTCCCAGGCAAGACCCTTGGCGTTATTGGTCTCGGGGCAATTGGCGTGGAGGTTGCCAATGCGGCATTGGAGCTGGGCATGAATGTCATCGGCTTCGATCCAAACATTACGGTGCAGCGCGCCTGGCAGCTTTCGGCAGGTGTTGAGCATGCACAAACACTGGATGAATTATTCAAGGACGCAGACGCGGTCACAATTCACGTGCCGTTGATGGATGCAACTCGTAACCTGGTGAATCGGGACCGACTGGCATTAATGAATGACAGCGCAGTTCTCATCAATCTTGCACGCGGCGGAATAGTCGACAATCAGGCCGCAATTTCGGCACTCGATAGCGGAAAGTTGCATACCTACGTCTCTGATTTTCCAGCAGCGGAGTTGTTGTCGCACGACAAGGTTGTCGCCTTGCCGCATCTGGGCGCATCAACCGCTGAGGCGGAGCAGAATTGTGCCGTCATGGTCTCGGACAACGTCCGTGACTATATTGAAAATGGCAATATCAAACATTCAGTCAATTTTCCTCAGTGCCGATTGCCTCGCACTAACGGGTGCAGGATTACTGTGGCGAACGCAAATGTGCCGAACATGGTCGGCCAGATATCGACCTGCCTCGCAGATGCCGGCCTCAATATCGAAGATCTGCTGAATAAATCAGTGGGTAATCTGGCGTATACCATTGTCGATGTGGATGGCTCTGTCGGAGAGGATGTGATGCAGCAAATTCGCGCTATAGAAGGCGTGCTGATATTGCGAAATCTTGGCAAGCCTGTAACCTGAGCTTGATCGTCGTATCGCCTGAAAGGGCAGGACGCGTCGATTTGGTTTGATCGTGAAAGACAGGTGAGCAATGGTCGATAGCAGCAAAAAATCCTCAACGCCGAATCTCGACGAGATTCGCACTCGCATCAATGAAGTTGATGAGCAGATTCAGTCTCTGATTAACGAGCGGGCGCGCTTTGCGCAACAGGTTGGTGTCGCCAAGGGGGATCTGACTGCGGCCGTCGATTATTACCGGCCAGAGCGAGAAGCGGAAGTACTCCGCAAGGTTATTGAGCGCAATGAGGGGCCGCTGCGCAACGAAGAGATGTTGCGTTTGTTCCGCGAGATCATGTCTGCCTGCCTCGCACAACAGGAGCCATTGAAGATTGGCTTTCTAGGGCCGGAAGGCACCTTCACACAAACAGCCGTGCATAAGCATTTTGGCCACTCTGTCCGACCCTTGCCGTTTCACACTATTGATGAAATTTTTCAGGAAGTCGAAAGCGGGGTGGCTGATTTCGGTGTCGTGCCGATCGAAAACTCGACCGAGGGATCGGTTAACAACACGCTGGACATGTTTCTGACGTCGCCGCTAAAGATTGCCGGCGAAATTGAGTTGCGCATCGAGCAGCACTTGTTGGGTCGGATGACGGGGCTGGACAACATTGAACGTATCTGCGCGCACGAACAGTCGTTGGCACAGTGCCGGGGATGGCTGCGTGAGTACATGCCACATATTGAGCTAATCGGCATGTCGAGCAACGCGGCAGGTGCCAGGCGGGCACGCGATGAAGATGGTACGGCGGCTATCGGGCCGGATGTTGCAGCCGATGTTTACGATATAAAGATTTTGGCGAGCAATATCGAGGATCGTCCGGACAATGCGACTCGATTCCTCGTTGTAGGCAGGAGCCTGCTCGCAGCAAGCGGAAATGATAAGACCACGATTCTGGTTTCCACCAGCGACACGGCAGGTGGAGCAGGTGTGCTGCATCATCTATTGCAGCCGCTGGCCAATAACAACGTCAGCATGACACGTATTGAGTCCCGGCCTTCGCGGCGCAAAAACTGGGACTACGTGTTCTTTATTGATATCGAAGGACATGCGAATGAGTCTCCCATTGCAGAGGCTTTGGTCGAGCTGGAAAAAAACAGCTCCCTGTTCAGAGTCCTGGGGGCTTACCCTAAAGCCATCGGCTAGTTTTCTCGGCGTACGACACTCCTATGCAATTTATTGTTCATCCTTCCACGGTTCGCGACGCAACCTGCACAGTGCCTGGCGACAAGTCTGTTTCTCATCGCGCTCTGATGCTCGGCAGTATTGCCAATGGTCAGAGTGATATCAGCGGATTCCTTGCGGGCGAAGACTGTCTGGCAACACTCTCGGCAATGCGCGCCATGGGCGTAACTATTGAGCACCATGCAGCAACGGAGATGTCCGTTCGGGGCGTTGGGCTGCATGGCCTGAGCAAACCGGATATGGCGTTGGATTTGGGCAATTCTGGTACAGCGATGCGCCTGATGAGCGGTTTGCTCAGTGGTCAGCAGTTCACAAGCGTTCTCACCGGTGACGAATCGCTGACCGGTCGACCCATGCAGAGAGTCATCACGCCTTTGAATCAGATGGGTGCCAATATAGAGAGTTTCGACGGCAAGCCGCCTTTGACAGTTCGCGGTAGTTTTCCGCTCGCTTCGATCGAATACGCTATGCCGGTTGCCAGTGCTCAGGTGAAGTCTGCTGTATTGCTGGCCGGACTTTTCGCCGAAGGGACCACCAGCGTCGTCGAGCCGGCGGTTTCGCGGGATCATACGGAACGCATGCTGAGATCGATGGGCGTTGATGTTAACAAGTCAGGCAGCCGCACCAGCTTGCAAGGACTGCAGGAGCTGCAGAGCTGCCAGATTCAGGTTCCGGCAGATCTTTCCTCGGCGGCATTTGTCATGCTGGCCGCAATTATCGCCAGGAAAGCCGATGTATTGATAAAGAACGTCGGTACCAATCCTACTCGTACCGGGGTTATTGACGTTCTGCAGGCAATGGGCGCAGACATTACGATGGAGAATCCACGGCTACTCGGTCAGGAGCCGGTTGCGGATATCCGGGTTCGCTCCTCAAAACTGGTCGGCGGACCTGTCGATCCGGCGCTGGTGTCTCTGGCCATCGACGAATTTCCCATACTCTTTGTAGCGGCGGCAGCGGCCAGCGGAAAGACCACTTTTTCCGGGATTGGTGAGTTGCGGGTCAAGGAAAGTGACCGTATTGCCGCAATGGCGGCCGGTCTTCGTGCTCTGGGCATTACTGTTGATGAGTCAGAAGATGGGGCGGTGGTGCACGGTGGCAGCTTCAGCGGCGGCACGGTAGACAGCCACGGTGATCATCGAGTTGCGATGTCTCTGGCGGTGGCCGGCACAATTGCCGGAGATTCTGTGCATATTCGGGATGTCGCGGCCGTGGACACATCATTTCCGGGATTTGCGGGCTGCATGGCGTCAGTTGGCGCGGATATTGGGCCTGACAGGTCGGCCTCACAATGAGTGCTGCGGATAAACCTCCTGTTATTGCCATTGACGGCCCCAGCGGGTCGGGCAAGGGCACCATTGCTCGTCGCGTGGCGCAGCAGTTGGGGTGGCACCTGCTTGATAGTGGCGCCCTGTATCGGCTGGTCGCTGTTGCAGCGGCGAAACAGGGGCTGGCGTTGGACTCTGCCAGCGCGCTGGCTGAGCTGGCGCGCGGCATGAATGTGGCTTTCGGCAGTGACAATGACGGCAATGAGGTGATCTTGCTCGACGATGAAAATGTCACCGCATCCGTTCGCACTGAGGATTGCGGTGCAGGAGCCTCTAAAGTGGCTGTACTGCAGCCTGTCAGGGACGCGTTGCTCGAGTTGCAATTGAGCTTCCGCAAGGCGCCTGGGCTGGTAGCCGACGGCCGCGATATGGGTAGCTTCGTTTTTCAGGATGCGCAGGCCAAGATCTTCCTCACGGCAAGCCCTGAAGAACGGGCGAAAAGGCGCTATAAGCAGTTGAAAGGCAAAGGTATTGATGTTACCTTGCCGGCCCTTTCACGGGACATAGAGGACCGTGACCGGCGGGATTCCGAGCGATCGGTTGCTCCGCTAAAGCCAGCAGAGGACGCCAGAATTCTGGATTCTTCAGGTTTATCCATCGAGGCCGTGACACAAACGGTGCTGGATTGGGTTGCCGAACAGGGCGTCACCGAACTCTAAATTATCGGGAAGGGAAAACGTTGGGACCAGACAGGATGTCGGGTTCTTTTTTTAATGCAACCGTCTGTCGAAGGATTCGGCGTGGCGAAAATGGGTGAGGGCGCACGTCCTCTTGGTTAATTAATCATGTCTGAAAGTTTTGCTGAATTATTTGAAGAAACATTTGCCAGTCAACATATAAAACCTGGTTCCATCATCACCGGAATCGTAATCGCGGTAAATGACGATGTAGTCCTCGTCAGTGCTGGTCTCAAATCTGAGGCCGTTATTCCACTAGAACAGTTTAAGAACGATAAAGGCGAAGGCAGCGTTGCTGTCGGCGACGAAATCGAAGTTGCACTCGATGCCGTAGAAGACGGCTTTGGTGAGACAAAACTGTCGCGTGAGAAAGCGATTCGTGCACGTACATGGATCGAGCTTGAGAAAGCATTTGAAGCTGGAGAAGTTGTTGAGGGAATCATCAACGGTCGCGTTAAAGGCGGCTTTACCGTTGAGATCGATAACGTCCGTGCGTTCCTGCCAGGCTCTCTGGTTGATGTTCGTCCCGTGCGTGACCCTGCATACCTCGAAGGTAAGAGTCTCGAATTTAAAGTCATTAAGCTGGACCAGAAACGTAACAATGTCGTCGTGTCACGACGTGCGGTTGTTGAGCAGGAATACTCTGCAGAGCGCGAAGCGCTGCTTGCAGAACTGCAGGAAGGCGGCATGGCGAAGGGCATTGTCAAGAACCTCACAGATTACGGCGCATTCGTCGATCTGGGCGGTATTGATGGTCTCCTGCACATCACCGACATGGCCTGGAAGCGGGTCAAGCACCCATCGGAAGTTGTCAACGTTGGTGACGAAATTGACGTCAAGATTCTGAAATTTGACCGTGAGCGTCAACGCGTTTCATTAGGCATGAAGCAGCTCGGTGATGATCCGTGGAAGGATCTGGCTCGGCGTTATCCGCCCGATACTCGCTTGTTCGGTAAGGTCACGAACATTGCCGACTACGGTTGTTTCGTAGAAATCGAAGATGGCGTAGAAGGACTTGTTCACGTTTCTGAGATGGACTGGACCAACAAGAACGTTAATCCGGCCCGTGTTGTTTCGATCGGCGAAGAAGTTGAAGTCATGGTCATCGAGATTGACGAAGATCGTCGTCGCATTTCACTGGGTGTGAAGCAGTGTCAGTCCAATCCATGGGCCGAGTTTGCATCACAATTCAATCGTGGCGACAAAGTGTCTGGTCAGATCAAGTCGATCACAGACTTTGGTATCTTCATCGGTCTTGATGGTGGTATCGACGGACTGGTGCATTTGTCAGATATCTCCTGGGAGATGACTGGCGAGGAAGCTGTACACAACTACTCCAAGGGACAGGAAATTGAAGCTGCCGTCTTGGCAATTGATTCCGAGCGCGAACGTATTTCGCTGGGCGTCAAGCAACTTGAAAAAGATCCGTTCTCGGCGTGGCTTGCAGAGCATCCGAAGAACACGATCGTCAAAGGCACAGTCACTGAAGTTGATGCGCGCGGCGCAATGATTGATCTTGGTGAAGGCGTTATCGGTTCGCTGCGATCGTCGGAAATGGCCAGAGACAGAGTTGAAGACGCGCGACTGTTGATGAAGGTCGGTGAAGAGGTTGAGGCCAAATTCACCAACGTTGATCGCAAGAATCGCTCAATCGCCCTGTCCATCAAGGCGAAAGAGGTGCATGAAGAGGCTGAGGCTATCAGCAGCTACAAGACCGAGCCTGGAACGGCAGCGGTTGGCACCACTTTGGGTGAGCTTCTGAAAGAAAAAATGTCTGGCGGAAGCAAATAATACGTTAAAACAGTAGCCCGGACCGGTCGGTCCGGGCTATATTGTCAGTATTATCGGTGGGTTACGAGTCTCGGACAGGAAAGCGAAATACAAGATGACAAAATCTGAACTCATAGAAGTGATCGCTCGCAAGCAAAAACATCTCCCTGCAAAGGACGTTGAGCTCGCGGTAAAGCATCTTCTCGACTTAATGAGCGATTCGCTGGCCAAGGGCCAACGCATTGAAATTCGCGGATTCGGCAGCTTTTCGCTGCACTTTCGGCCACCGCGTATAGGGCGAAACCCCAAAACGGGTGAGGCCGTAGCGCTGTCGGGCAAATACGTGCCGCATTTCAAACCTGGTAAGGACCTCCGGGAGCGAGTTGACGAAAGCCGTCATTTTCCGATTAAGAGCTGATTGATGGCGGCCCACTGGCCGCGGATTCGGCGCAGCGGTTACCTATCGCGCAATAACTGCAATGAACTGTTTTTTCGATTTGTCACGCCTGGCGGCGTTGGAGTAAGCGCATGCTGAAGCGCGTGGCACTGCTTGTCTTAATACTATTTATTGCCATTATTGTCTTTACCTTTGTGGCGAAGAACACGTCGATCGTCAGTTTAGACCTGGCCTTTGTGACCGTAAGCTCATCTGTAGCGATAGTGGTCACTGTGGCATTTGTCGCAGGAGCTCTGTTTGGGATTCTATGCATGGGCACCTACGTGTTACAGCTGATGAACGAGCGCCGTGCACTGCGACGCAACGTACGTGCATCCGAATCGGAAGTTAGTAGCCTCAGAAACCTGCCCCTTTCCGATGCCGACTGAGTCCACTTTTTTACTTGCCGGTCTTTTCTTGCTGCTTGCTGCAGCCGGTTGGGCATTGGGCCGATTTGGTGAGCGTGATGCGGATGAAGCGCCACCGCCCCTGAATATCGACTATTTGAAGGGGCTTAATTTCCTCCTCAATGAGCAGACTGACCAGGCGCTTGAGCACTTTCTGAAAATGGTGCGAGTTGACGACAAGACGATTGAGACTCACTTTGCGCTAGGCAGTCTGTTTCGTCGTCGCGGTGAGGTCGACCGCGCGATACGCATTCACCAAAATATTATTGCCCGACCGGATCTGGCTGCAGAACAACGCGATCAGGCTTTGTTTTCACTCGCCAAGGATTATCTCGGGGCGGGTTTGCTGGATCGCGCTGAAAAGATGTTTGTGAGGTTGGCGCAAGGCTCTCGTTATCAGGTGCAGGCTCTGGAGAATCTCTGCCGCATTTACGAGCAGGAACGAGACTGGGCGAAAGCAATCGATGCAGGTCAAAAGCTGGAGACCCTTGGCGGGCGTTCGATGGCATTGCAAATTGCGCATTATCATTGCGAACTTGCAGAGGCTGCCGCCGCCGAAAAAGATTACAGCGCGGCGCGCAAATTCGTAAAGAAGGCAACGGATGGTCGTCCCCGAACCATGCGAGGCGCGCTGACTCGGGCCCACATCGCACGTGAGATGGACGATTCGAAAACTGCCGTGCGGCTTTATCACCGAATCATGGATGAACACACGTATTTGATATCCGAGACGTTGCCGGAAATCGTTGCGATCTATGAAGAAGAAAATAAGATTCCAGAGCTTGAGCGCGCTCTCAAGTCGATGTTGAAGAACGACCCGCAAATGGGTTCACTGGTGGCCTATACCGCGATAGTGAATGATATTGGCGGGATTGCGACGATCGATGAGTGCGTTAAGAATTATATGCTCAATGATCCGACGCTCGCTGAATTTGTCGATCTGCAGACATTGTCTGAAGCCAGTGATCTTGATCAGGAAGCCGCGCTCGCCAGAGTTCGCGGCGCGATGTCAAAACTGGCGAGTGCTTCGGCACGCTATCAATGTCAGGAATGTGGCTTCTCGAGCCAGCGCCTGTTGTGGCAGTGCCCAAGTTGTCGCAACTGGGAAACGCAGCGCCCGGCATCACGAGTTCAGTTCGACACTGTCCTGCAACACAGCATCACTGGCCCCTGACTCGCGGCTGCAGCGCTGCGTATATCGAAACGAACCGCGGAGATATGCCTGCGGTTACTGCTATCAAGCTTCTCTATGCTCCTGTCGTGCGCTGCAATGACGCAGCACGCGTCGTTCAATTGACCTAGGAGCTTGTTATGAATTTCTGCAAACAAATGTTGCTACTGCTGGCAGCCGGCTTTCCGCTTTGGGCGTTTGCGGGCCCGGTGAATGTAAATACAGCCGATGCCGAGACAATCTCGGCTGAACTCAAAGGCATCGGTCTATCGAAGGCCCAGGCTATTGTTGAGTACCGCAGCAAGCATGGACCGTTCAAGAGTGTCGATGATCTTACGCTGGTGACGGGTATCGGTGAAAAGACGCTCGATTCGGTGCGGTCGGACATCCTGATAGATGCCCCGGCGAAGAAGAAATAGCCCAGACGTTTTGGCAGCAGAAGCTTCGCGTCCGATTCTGTAGGGAATCGGGCGCGAAGTGAATCTCAAACATCTGCGTGACCTCTGTCATGACGTTCGAGGTCCGAATTGGCTACTATGCGTCACTCGTTCGCATCAGGGAGCAAGAGATTGCCTCAAAAAGTCAGAGCAGCAGTATTTCCCGTAGCGGGGCGCGGCACGCGCTTCCTGCCGGCAACGAAAGCCAGTCCGAAAGAGATGTTGCCGATAGTCGATAAGCCACTGATCCAGTACGCCGTAGAAGAGGCTATTAGCGCCGGGGTTACGAAGCTGGTCTTTGTGACCGGCAGTTCGAAGCGGGCAATTGAAGACCACTTCGACTCCGATCCGGAGCTGGAGCGGGCTCTTACGGACTCGGGCAAGGACGAGTTGTTCAAGTCAATTCACAATATCGTGCCGGATGGTGTGTCGTGTATATACATTCGACAGGGCCAGCCCCTGGGGCTTGGACACGCCGTATTGTGCGCGCGCCCAGCGGTCGGTGACGAACCCTTCTATGTCCATCTCGCGGACGATCTCATTGCGGGAGAGCCTTCGTGCCTTGCGCAGATGGCAGACGAATTTGAGCGGCACAGCGGGAGTGTCATCGCGGTCCAAACGGTACCTGCAGCGGATACATCCAGTTATGGAATCGTCGCGGTCGACGGCAATGACAATAACCGCATAACCCAAATCGTCGAGAAACCGGCACCCGAAGATGCACCCTCAAACTCCGCGGTAGTCGGAAGATATCTGCTCGCGCCGGAAATTTTCGACAAGCTGGAAACAACCGGGCGCGGTGCTGGCGGAGAAATTCAGCTCACTGATGCGATCGCGGACTTGCTCGCCGATTCGCCAGTCTATGCCTACTCGTTCACCGGTGATCGGTATGACTGCGGCAGCAAGTTAGGTTACTTGCAGGCAACCGTTGCATACGGGCTCTCGCATGATGAAGTAGGCGCAGAATTTCAAGCCTATTTGAAAAAGCTGAAGAGTGACTGAAACATCGCTTTGGCATCATTCTGAAGATCAAATTCAATTCGCTGTGATTCACAGTTAGACTCTGCTCGTAGCGTATTGTGTCGTTGTTTCTGAATCAGGAGGGTGGCGAAGTGATATCCCGAAGAAGATATTTGCAGTACACAGCTCTTGCCGGCATGAGCTTCGCGCTGCCGCCTGGGTTGCTCAAAGCAATGGGCAGCGGGGATATGATCACTCGTAGCATCCCCGCCAGCGGTGAAAAACTACCCATTGTCGGCCTCGGGAGTTCAGCGACATTTTCATCGACCGCGCGCTCCGACGACGTTGCGGCGTTGCGCGACGTCTTATCAACCTTGTTTGAACACGGAGGCACGGTGGTTGACACCGCGCCTTCCTATGGGGCATCGGAAGACGTTGCTGGCGGAATTGTCCAAGAGTTAGATGCAACCAATACCGTGTTCTGGGCCACCAAGGTCAACGCGGCCGGTCGGGGAAGCAACAGCGCTGATCCTGCTGCCGCACGAGCGCAGCTGGAGAAATCATTTGCTCACATCGGCAAAGATCCCATTGATCTCGTTCAAGTACACAACCTTGCTGATTTGCCGACTCAATATGGCATCTTGCGAGAGTACAAAGACGAGGGCAGGGTGCGTTACATCGGCACGACGTCGACGCGTACAAACAGGTATCCCGACCTTGCGAAATTCATGCGTGAGCATAAACCCGATTTTATCGGTATTGATTACGCAGTAGATAACCTGGAGTCTGCTCGCGAAATTCTTCCGCTTGCCGAAGATCTGGGAATTGCTGTGCTCGGCTATGTGCCATTTGGGCGGAGCCGCCTTTTTTCCAGGGTCAGGGGAGTGGAGGTACCCGGTTGGGCACAGGAAATAGGTTGCCATACGTGGGCTCAATTCTTCATCAAATTTGCAGCGGCACACCCAGCGATGACTGTAGTAACACCCGCGACGAGCAAGCCGAAGCACATGCTCGATAATCTGGGCGCGATGTTTGGCGAACTACCCGATGCCGCTACTCAGCGCCGTATGATTGATTTTATTGACGAATTGCCATCGGCCTGAGTTTCTGGCCTGAGTCCAGCGTCTGGTGGTTAAGGCAATCATTGCAGCCAAAAAAAAGGCCTTCAAATGAAGGCCTTTTTAGTATTTGGCTCCCCGACCCGGACTCGAACCAGGGACATATTGATTAACAGTCAATCGCTCTACCAACTGAGCTATC
>RCNF010000319.1_pt1 | contig 23659 bp, 21 predicted proteins | sample 2041311 | NCBI WGS metagenome assembly RCNF01 (sample SAMN09708228, study PRJNA481090) | Marine sediment metagenome, whole genome shotgun sequencing project. | biome: marine sediment; feature: ocean; material: sediment; isolation source: Sewage treatment plant 2 marine sediment (STP2) ... | reverse complement strand
AGTATTGCTGTGTTTTTTCACAGCAATACGACGAGGAATCTTGAAGCTCTGATAATAACTGAGAGCTTTAAGATCTCTCGGCAACTGCTTCTCGGCAACTGCTCCTGCGTTGCCCTACTACCGTACTTCCTGTACATATGCGTTGCCCTAATAAGTTACATCCATGTAACGATCCCTATGGTCGAGATGACAGGCACTAGATGTGATTTTTAATCACTCTTAAACAACCTATGGACTTTCAGTCCATAGTAGTTGAGTTTAGACTTTATATAGTTGTCCGCAGCAATTTATACCCGTGGGTGGTGTATTTGTTCAGTAATTGATCTCTCAAATTGAGACCGGACTAGATGGCGGAGAAGGAGGGATTTGAACCCTCGGAACCCGTAAGGGTTCACTTGATTTCGAATCAAGCACATTCGGCCACTCTGTCACTTCTCCGTAATTTTTATTACATCATAAACTGCACTTGTTAGGGTATTTAATTTGTTTGTGCTAATAACGAAAGCAGGCATTAAATAAATGAGCTTTTCGAACGGTCATATCCAAACACCAGCCACGATAAAATACGTAATACCAAAAGGCAGGTCGCCACCACAAAAAAGTAGCCTGTTTATTAAATATGAAGGGTGTCATGGTTTGGCTGGCTAAATCGTGAAGATTATTGGCTGGTTGAAGGAGGGGAGTGATATATTGTGGTAGGCAGGTTTGACCTGGGCTAGAAAGGGTATTTATCCTTCCTGTACTTCGCAGTCCTACCACTAGACAATTTTCCAAATGAATTAAATAATGAAAGCTATGAGTCGTAGTTCAGAATGAACCACACCGTTACTATCAATACAAAATAGTGTTATCCAGAAAATTTTCTGAAGCTGATCTCGTTAAAACCAAAAATTTAAACGTAGTATTGCAAAACAGGCCTTGCTTGTAATCATTAACGGTATGTTGATAAAATCCCGCAGCATTATGTGCGATGCATCAGCAAAAGGATTCGATAGTTACTGGCTTCCGGATTTATTAGCACTAACTTGATTAATTAAAATTAAAGGAAGAAAGTATGAATAAAGCACTAAGCCTGGGCGCCCTCATTATATTAACCGGCTGCGCTAGCCAGGCACCTGTGGTTGATAACACACCAAAAAATCCTACGGCTGTTTTTAGCGCCAAAGGTACAATTAACGGTTATGTATTTCCCGATTCAACTTTTACTGAGGTTGTGTATACTCGTGAAAATAAACGTACTATAGCAACCGATCGTGAGTATGACTCATGGATGGCGCGAAAGTTTATGGGTAACTCTGACGATACGGTTATCTTCCGCCTGGATAAAAATCTGCGTTGGACTTTATTTACAGATGATGACGACAAAAAATATCTGGAATGTCCATTGGGCGGCTGTGCTACAGCCAGTCTGAAACAGTTTGATGTTAAACAGGACACTAATAATGAAGATCAGTTTGATTATGATCCAAATGATGATGCCTGTCCCACTACAATGACCAACAACACATTCAAAGTCACTGCCACAGGAAAAACGCGTGATATCGCTGGTCAAAACACCAAGGAGTATCGTGCCAACTGGCTTGTTGAATTCCAGGATGACAAGGGAAATAAAGACAGTAACAAGTTAGATATTGTGTTCTGGAATACAGAACCAGATTCGACAATGAAGGAAGTTTGGGCAATAAATGAAGTCGCGACCCAGGCTTATCGGAAAAAAGTAAATCAGGAAAATAATGCACTGGCAAAATTAATACCAGATAATATTTTTATGGCTTTATCTGCCTTTTCCGGTGACACCGCAAAAGACAATAAAAAATGGACAAATTCGGTTACCCGTGAATTAGCCAAAGCTAAGGGCTACCCTATGTCAATAAAAATGGAATGGTATCTGGACAGAAAAGCCTGTCCGGAAGCTGCACCGAAAAAGGAAGGCCTGGACTGGTCAAATCCACTTGAAGCAGTGCAGCAAAGTGCCTCTAACATGGTTGGCAAACAGGCGAAAATAATGTTTATGCCAAACCCGAATGAGCCAATATTCCGCTATGTTTACGAAGTTACCGGGGTAGAAGTTAAGCCAGTCCATGATAGTGTTTTTGAAATACCGGCAGGTTATACACTGGCAAATCGGGAATAATAACCGATCGAATCGATAATCTCTAACCCATGTCATTTTAGAAATGGCATGGGTTTTATTAATGCGTTCATATTATTCATTTTTATCTTCAAGCCGTCTGAGGTATTCATCATCGTCTTTTTCATCATAACCATTATTAAATAACTGGTCGCGAGAATGTGGATGGCATGATTTGGTTGAATCATGAAATTTATTGGCTGGTTGAAGAGAGGGGAGTGATATATTGTGGTAGGCAGGTTTGACCTTGGTTAGAAAGGGTGCTTATACTTCGCTATACTTCGTCGTTGATGAGCAGCAAATAATAAGTAAATCCCAGTAGTGTGATAACTGTGTTCTGACCCGACTTGCCCTGTTCTGCCACGTCTTATCCAGTTATATAGAATCAATAAACTGGGCGCAAGACGTCCTAAATAAAACAATTTATTTTTTAGTTTGGGAAAACTTTTTTAAAGGGTTTGATGGTAACACTGGCATATACACCTGCTGCGACATAAGGATCGGCATCTGCCCAGGCTTTTGCTTCGAGCAGACTGTCAAACTCTGCCACCACCAGACTACCACTAAAACCGGCTTCACCTGGATCTTCGCTGTCGATTGATGGGTGAGGGCCTGCCAGTATTAACCGCCCCTGATCTTGCAATTCGGTTAAGCGTTCAATATGTTTTGGTCTGGCGATCAGACGATTATGCAAGCTGTTTTCTATATCTTGTGCAATGATGGCGTACAGCATTATGGCTTCTCCGATTTTTTATCATTGTCATTGCTTTTTACATCATCTTCCGTGATGTGTTGTGACAGGTAAAGTGCCTGCAAAATGACAAAACCAATAGTTAAACCCATTAAACCAAAGAGCTTGAAGTTAACCCAGGTGTCCATGCGGACATCATCCGCAGCACGGATGTTGTAGTAAAAAGCGACGTAAAGATTAGCCGAGCCGCTGATAAAAAAGAACACTACCCAGGACAGGTTGAGGGTTTTCCAGACTTTTTCAGGCAATGATATTTGCTCACTCATCATGCGTTGAATGATAGGTTTTTCGCCAATAATCATGCTGCCAAGGAATACACCGGCAAACAGCCAGTTTAATACAGTCGGTTTCCATTGAATAAATGCCGGGTTACCGAGAAAGATAGTGATACTGCCGAGTACGGTAATGAGTACCAGTGAAAACAGATGCATGCGTTCAAATTTTCGCGTATTGAACCAGTGGTAACCGACCTGGATAAAGCTGGCAAGAATAGCTACCGCCGTGGCAATAAGGGTGGCGTTTATAAAGTCCGGTTTATCGGGGTTGATTAGCTGGCCTACAAAGGTGTTTTCGATCAGGAAACTTGCCTGGTAATAGCTGACAAAAAATAGAATAATTGGAAAAAAATCAAATAGTAACTTCATGTTGTTAATGTCGTTTGTGGTTTCTTTGTTTGGCGTCTTTTTTTTCTAAGGAATGATTATACCTAAACTTCGTTAATGAATAGTGAATAATGAACAGTGAATAATTAAAAGCAGGTTTTGTTATTGGCTTTATATTGTTCTTTCGACCAGAAAGAGTAGTTTTCTTGATGTAGATTAAAATTCTTTTTGCTGATGTGGTTATGCTAATGTGGTTATTAAAAACGTAGGGTATGCGCGACGGTAGTCGCTTTTCATTATTCATTTTTCATTAATTTTACACAACAGTGTAAAATTCAAGTTATGAGCCAGTATTTCGAAATCCATCCTGAAAATCCTCAAAAGCGTTTGATCAAACAGGCGGTTGAAATTATCCATAATGGTGGGGTGATTGTGTACCCGACGGATTCAAGTTACGCGCTTGGCTGTCATATAGGGGATAAGAGTGCAGTCACGCGTTTGCGTCGTATCCGTCAAATTGATGATAAGCATAATTTAACGCTAGTTTGCCGGGATCTTTCTGAGATTGCGACATACGCAAAAATCAATAATTCAGATTACCGCTTGCTAAAATCATTAACGCCGGGGCCTTATACCTTTATTATGCCGGCAACCAGTGAGGTGCCACGTGCATTAATGCATCCTAAGCGTCGCCATATTGGTTTGCGTGTGATGAATCACCCCCTGGTTAATGAATTATTAGAAGAACTGGCTCAGCCGTTGATAAGCTGTACCCTGGTAATGCCGGGGCAGGATCTACCGGTGACGGATGCAGAAGATGTTCGTATGCTGCTGGACAAGCAGGTGGATCTGATTATTGATGGTGGGCATTGCGGTATCGAGCCAACAACCGTGATTCGCCTGACGAATAGTGTGCCTGAAATTAGACGCCATGGTAAAGGTAAGAATCATGGGCTTTGAACAGCAGTGAATGACGAATGATGAATGATGAAAAACCATATCGAATAAATGTCGAAATGTATAACAGACTAGTGGTTATTTTCGTCACAACAGTGCCATATTAATTTATCACAGCCGTGATGCAACTTAATGAATCGTGTAAACTTCACGTTAACCAAAATATGCTAGCAAAGAACGTTACACGTAACTACTCATTCTAAATGTCCTCAATTCCCGATATTGCCTATACCATTGCTGTTTGGGCGCTGCCTATTTTATTTGCCATCACTTTGCATGAAGCTGCGCACGGCTGGGTGGCAAATAAATTAGGTGACCCCACAGCAAAAAACCTGGGCAGAATCACCATTAACCCGATTAAGCATATCGATCCCGTGGGTACGGTGGTGGTACCGCTTTTTTTGGCGATGGTCAGTCCATTTGTTATGGGATGGGCAAAACCGGTGCCGATCGAACCACGTTACTTTAAGTCACCGTTGCTGGATATGGCGGTGGTTGCTATTGCTGGACCGGTATCGAATTTTTTCATGGCCTGTTTATGGGCGATGTTTATCCAGTTGGTAATTATGTTATTGGAGCACTCAGATTTGCTGGTTTTTCTGGCGGAAATGGGCAAAAACGGTATTATTATTAACATTGTTTTAATGGTGTTGAATCTATTGCCGATTCCACCCCTGGATGGTGGGCGTGTGGTCGCGGGTATTTTGCCACCGAATTTAGCTATGCCGTTTATGCAACTGGAAAGATTCGGCATGGTTATTATTTTAGTATTACTTGTCAGTGGAATACTCGGTAAAATCATGTGGCCGATTGTGCTGTATTTCGTCAACATTATTGGCTTTATTTTTGGGCTTAGCTAACCCGGATATTTCATAGGAACGCTGCTAATATATTAACCATATGATTATAATAAGAAAATTATGTATATTTGAAAAGTACACTATGTGCCTTATTAACACTATGCAGTTTTTGGAAAAATATCAGCGGACCCATGATTAATTTATATTGGGTACGATTACCCTGTGACCATAGCTACTGCTATGCTTTTCGGCGAATAGTACAAACTGACTCACGGATATTTTCCCGAAATTCTGCATTCCTATTGAAATATCCGGGCTAAAGCCTGCCTAGCAAAGGATTATAAAAACTTGAATACTGTAGCAACACAACATCAGCGCGTTTTATCAGGCATGCGGCCTACCGGTCGTCTGCATTTGGGGCATTATCACGGTGTATTAAAAAATTGGGTGCAGTTACAGCATGAGTATGAGTGTTTCTTTTTTGTTGCTGACTGGCACGCCTTAACCACACATTACGAAGACCCCTCAATTATTGAGAAAAGCACCTGGGAAATGGTGGTTGACTGGTTGGCTGCGGGTATTAGTCCGGGCTCGGCGAAGTTGTTTATTCAGTCAAAAGTACCGGAGCATGCAGAGCTGCACACACTATTGTCGATGATTACACCATTGAGCTGGCTGGAACGGGTGCCGACGTATAAAGATCAGCAGGAGATGTTAAAAGAAAAAGATCTGGCGACCTACGGTTTTCTGGGTTACCCGTTGCTGCAAAGCGCCGATATTCTGGCTTATAAGGCGGGTATGGTGCCAGTAGGCGAAGACCAGGTAGCGCATGTTGAGCTAACCCGTGAAGTAGCGCGACGTTTTAATCATCTTTATGGGCGCGAGCCGGGCTTTGAGGAAAAAGCGGAGCAGGCTGCAGCTAAAATGGGCAAAAAAAATGCCCGTATGTTCTTTAAGTATCGTAAAAAATATCAGGAAAAAGGTAATGTTGAAGCATTGAGTGTGGCGCAAGCCTTGATTGACTCACAACAGAATATTTCAATTGGTGATAAAGAACGCTTGTTTGGTTACCTAGAGGGTTCCGGTAAAATAATTTTGCCAGAACCACAGGCCTTGCTAACCCCGGCCTCAAAAATGCCGGGGCTGGATGGCCAGAAAATGTCCAAGTCGTATAATAATACAATTGCATTACGCGATAATCTCGATAAGGTGACTAAAAAAATACGCACCATGCCAACAGACCCCGCCAGAGTACGGCGTAACGATCCCGGTGATCCTGACAAATGCCCGGTTTGGCAATTTCACACAGTTTATTCAGATAATGATACGCGTGAATGGGTACAGGAGGGCTGTAAAAGTGCCTCGATTGGCTGTGTAGAGTGTAAACAGCCCGTCATTGAATCGGTATTGGCAGAGCTAAAACCAATGCAGGAACGAGCCAGAGAATACGAAGAAGATGTATCAGCTGTTAAAGCCATCATTGAAGAAGGAAATGCGGCCGCAAGAGAAGTCGCGCGTGATACACTTGAAGATGTAAGAAAAGCAATGGGCATTGCTTATTTATAATCGTCTGTTTATTAATCAGCGTTGTCTTATGCCTCAAGGCGAATCATCAATAAAGAATAAGCAGCTACTATTATGACAAACCCAGATATTCAGGAAACTCAACAGCATCAGGCTTTACAGAAGGAACAAGCAGCTACTGAAGAGATCACAATTGAGAAAAAAAATGCTGGACAGTCAGCTAAAAAAGATCAGATTGCCGCCCAGGTGACCAAGCAGGGCGAAATGCCATTTGCACTGGTTCAGGGTGAGCCGCTCACCATTGTTCCTCAGGACTTATACATACCACCCGATGCCCTGGAAGTGATTCTTGAAGCTTTTGAAGGCCCGCTGGATTTACTGCTGTATTTGATCAAACGTCAGAATCTGGATATTCTGGATATTCCTCTGGAAGAGATCACACGCCAGTACATGAGCTACATCGATTTGATGCAGAATTTAAAAATAGAACTGGCAGCAGAATATCTGTTGATGGCTGCGATGCTGGCTGAAATTAAATCACGCATGCTGCTGCCACGAGCAGCAGAAAGTGAAGACGAAGATGATCCGCGCGCAGAGTTGATTCGTCGTCTGCAGGAGTACGAAGTATTTAAGACTGCCGCACAGGATATTGATGAAATGCCGCGTCTGTGTCGTGAAATTTATCTGACTGATATCGAACCGCCAGAAATTCATCAGGATAAACCTGTACCAGAGGTCGACTTGCGTGATCTGCTGCTCGCCTTTAAAGATGCAATGGCGCGTGCTGATATGTATTCACATCATCATATTCAACGTGAGGGTCTGTCGGTACGTGAACGTATGAGCAATGTACTGAGTTTAATCAGTGCTGACGGGTTTACCTGCTACACCAGTTTATTTACCATCGATGAAGGGCGTCGTGGTGTTGTGGTCACACTGCTGGCTATTTTGGAGCTGGTTAAAGAGCAGTTAATCGATCTGGTGCAGGCTGATACGTTTGCACCGATTCATATAAAAGCAGTCGGTTCTCAATCTGATACGGTTCAACTTGATAATAACGAATAAAATAACAGGGTGAATGATGGATATAACTAAACTTAAAAATATTCTTGAAGCAGTATTATTGGCAGCAGATCGTGCACTAACGGTAGTCCAGATAGAAGCCTTATTCGAACTTGATGAAGAGCGCCCGACTCGTGATGAAATTCGTCAGGCACTGCATGAAATGGCGGATGATTATGCCTCGCGTGGATATGAATTAAAACAGGTTGCCAGTGGTTTCCGGTTGCAGGTAAAACAGGAATATGCCACCTGGGTTAGCCGCTTATGGGAAGAAAAACCAGCACGTTACACACGTGCGTTACTGGAAACCATGGCGCTTATCGCTTATCGCCAACCCATTACACGTGGTGAAATTGAAGAAGTACGCGGCGTTAGCGTTAGCTCAAATATTGTCAAAACCTTACTTGAGCGTGACTGGATTAAAGTTCTGGGGCATAAAGATGTTCCCGGTAAACCATCACTTTATGGAACAACAAAAGAGTTTCTTGATTATTTCAATTTAAACTCACTTGACCAGTTGCCGACACTGGCTGAGATAAAAGAATTAGACAGTATTCATCCTGAGTTAGCGTTAGACGAAGATTCTGCCGAAAACACTTCTGACCATCCCGATGATAGTCATGAAGGGAAAAACGCCGAGCCGACAGACGATAACAGTAATGGAAATGACGAGTCTTCAGTAGCCAGGTTTTCAGTAGACAGTGCCAATGATTCACTGAATGAAGATAATGCGGCTGAAGACAGTAGTATCGAAGAACCAGGTGAGCAGCAAGTCGCTGAAGAAACCGTTACTGAGGCATCAACATCGGTAGATGATGATCCTGAACAACAGCACGAAGGTGGAAAACAGGTCTTTAATGTATAACGACCTTCTGTAATTCTTTCGTTTTTCTTTTTTTTACTAAGGCTTCCTTTTATCAATAGTTACCAGGTCAGGTCATGTCAGAAGAATTTGTTCGACATAAAGAGTTAAAACCGGAACGCATACAGAAAGCATTAGCGCGTATGGGTTACGGTTCGCGTCGTGAGATTGAGCGCCTGATAGGCGAACAGAAAATTCGTATCAATGGCCAACTTGCGAAAATTGGCGATCATGTAAAACAAGGTGACAAGGTCAATATCGGCGATCGCCGTGCTGTCATCACTTCAGATGTTAAACGTATTCGTGTCCTTCTATACAATAAACCGGAAGGTGAAATCTGTACTCAAAAAGATGAAGCAGGACGAAAGACCGTATTTGAAAGTATCGGCAGATTAAAGGAAGGGCGCTGGATATGCGTCGGCCGCCTGGATATTAATTCCAGCGGTCTGCTGTTGTTTACAAATTATGGTGATCTGGCAAATCATTTGATGCATCCATCCAGTGAAATTGAACGTGAATACGCCGTTCGAGTTAATGGCGAAGTGACCAATGACATTATTAAAAACTTATTAAAAGGTGTTGAGCTGGAAGATGGCTTGCTCAAGTTTGAGCAAATAATTGATGCTGGTGGACAGGGCGCCAACCATTGGTACCACGTGATTTTAAAAGAAGGTAAAAATCGAGAGGTACGTCGGCTCTGGCAATCACAGGATATGCGCGTCAGCCGATTGGCCAGAGTACGTTATGGCAATCTGCTGTTACCGCGAGATTTAAAAGTAGGTAAAAAAGTCGAATTATCACTTGATGAAATAAAATCTTTATTTGATGAGGTGAACCTTACGTGGCCAGAGTCACGTGATGAGTTGGCTTCACTGCGAAGCCATAAAGCTAAAAACCTGTCGATAAAAAATCAACGATTTGGCGGAGCATTAAACTCAAAATCAAAGACAGCGCCTAAAAACAGGAAAACTTCTGCTTCGTCTACAGGTCAAATTGGCAGCACTGGCTTGAGAAAGAAAGCAAAGTCAGTACAATCTAAAAGATCTACTGCAAAAAATAAGCATAAGTAAGTTACTTATAATTTAGAGGTGAACTTTCCATGATTAAACTATTTTCATTAAAGTTCGTATTCATTCTTTTTGTTGTATCTTTGATTAATTCGCAACAAGCTTATGCAAAATCAGAAGGTGAGCTTTCCGCAGGCCTGGTCAATCCCGGGCATGCAGAAAAACCGGCATGGTTTAAAGTCTCCTTTCTTGATCTGTTCGAAGATATAAATGAAGCGACTGATAATAATAAACGATTGATGATTTATTATTATCAGGACGGTTGTCCTTATTGTGAAAAGTTACTGCAGGATAATTTTGGTCAGCGAAACATTGCTAATAAAACACAACAATATTTTGATGTGGTTGCGATTAATCTGTGGGGTGACCAGGAAGTAACCGTAGGTGATAAACTCTATACAGAAAAGGAGCTTGCAGAAGCTTTAAAGGTTCAGTACACACCTACCTTATTATTCTTTAATGAAGAGAATAAAGTTGTATTTCGCGCTAACGGTTATTATCCGCCTGAAAAATTCAGTGCCTTATTAGACTACATCGGGGAAAAGCAGGAATCAAAACTCAGTTATCAGGATTACATGGCAACGGTGAATCCTCAACCTTCAACAGGTCGGCTGCATAATGATATAAATACGGTCGATTCGGTTACTGATTTAAGCAATCAGTTTAAACCTCTTCTGGTTATGTTTGAACAAAGAAAATGCAGTACCTGTGATGAGTTACACCTTGATATATTAAAACGTAAAGAGAGTGTAACGTTATTGTCTGGTTTTAATGTGCTGGTGCTGGATATGTGGTCAAATGAAATGATTACTACGCCTGCTGGGGAAAAAATAAAAATACGTGACTGGGCTAAAAAACTGGACGTGAAATATGCACCGAGCCTGTTATTTTTTAACGACAAGGGTGAAGAGGTTTTTCGCGCCGATGCTTATCTAAAAGCCTTTCATACGCAGACAGCAATGGACTATGTATCCTCTGGCGCTTATAAAACGCAGGGCAATTTTCAACGTTTTGTAGATAAACGTGCAGATCATCTGCGCGAGCAGGGTATTGAAATAAACTTGATGGAATAATACCTGTAGAAGAGCATAAGCGAAAATAATCACCACAGAGGCACAGAGAACACAGAGGTTTTGTTGCTGTGCGTCTGCGGCGGCGTACTAACAAATTAAAAAATGCTTTCTCTGTGTACTCTGTGCGACGTGCATGGATGCACTAATGTCGCAGGTGTACGGATACACAAGAGCGACCTCTGTGGTGAAATTGATTTCTTTGCCTTAACCTCAGGTTAAAAAAACATGAATGGCTCACTACAGACAATACCGCTAATTAATTTATCACTTGCCTTTATTCCAGCGTTAGTCACCATTGTTATTCTTTTTAAGTGGTCATTAAATTCAACGAATGCGCTTTATGCTATTTCACGAATGTTAGTGCAGTTACTGCTTATCGGTTATTTCCTGACTTATATTTTTGAATCGGATAGCGCAGGCATTGTCATTGTTATATTGGCAGTGATGGTTTTTGCATCAAGCTGGATTGCTTTGGGAACAATCGCGGATAAAAGATTGCAGTTATATAAATATGCATTTGTGGCCATAACATTGGGCGGTGGTTTTACCTTGCTGTTAATCTCACAAGGTGTATTAGCACTGGACCCATGGTACTCGCCTCAGTCGATGATACCTGTTGCCGGGATGATCTTTGCGAATACAATGAATAGCGTTAGTCTTGCGGCTGAACGTCTAAACGCAGAAATAAGCAGAAGTGTCAGCTATGATGAAGCACGAAATATTGCGCTTCAGTCATCTCTTATCCCGGTTATTAATTCCCTGTTTGCAGTGGGGCTTGTCTCATTACCAGGCATGATGACAGGTCAGATTCTGTCTGGTGTTTCACCCTTAATTGCTGCCAGGTATCAAATCATGGTGATGTGTATGGTATTCGGCTCGGCAGGCATTGCTACGGCCTTTTTCCTGGTGCTGGTTAAGCCCGTTTTTGAGAAATCACCGAGTTAACAGGGTACAAAAAACGTAAACCGCTACGGTTATACTCTAATGGTTATATAGACGATGTCACATCTTCAAAATTAAAAATTTTTCCATGTGAAAATTCACCATTAATTGTTTTACTGTTCTCGCTTAATAAAAAAGCAGCTACCTTGCCGACTTCTTCAGGTCTGGTCAGTGCTGTCCAATCTTCAGCAGGAAAGGCGCGGGTTCTGAATGCTGTTTTTACAATACCAGGAAGTAAACCCTTGACGATAATAGAGGTAGACTCCAGTTCGTCGGCCAGGATTTCCATGAAACAGCGTAATCCTGCCTTTGATACACCATAAGCTCCCCAGTACGCCGTGTTTTTGTTATCAAGGGTAAAGACAATCGAGCAGGTGTTTTCATGGTTGAGTAATGGAATACATGCCTGAGTTAACATGAAAGTAGCGTTTAAATTAATCTGCAAAACCCGATACCAGAGGTTTACGTCATATTGCTGAATGGGAGTGGATGCGCCCAGCCAGCCAGCATTATTAAATAAGCCGTCTAACTTGCCAAATTCTTTGGCGATAACCTCTTTTAATTTGTCGCAGTCCTCGGCTGTTATCTTTTCAAAATCTAATGGATAAATAACAGGTTCGGTGTAACCTGCCTGTACTATTTCATCGTACAGAATTTCGAGTTTCGGCTCGGTTTTTCCGTGTATTATCACCGTTGCACCCTGTTTGGCACACTCTATTGCCGTGGCTTTACCGATACCATCGCTAGCACCGGTGATTAAAATTGTTTTGTCGGTTAATTGCATAATCTGATGATGTGCTTAAAATTGGTGGCCTATTTTACTAGTCTCAAGCTCAAACGGCTATGCAGTATACAAATTTAATCTGGCGTGACGGACAGCCTTATAGCGAATTATTTGATGATATTTATTATTCGTCAAATGCAGGTGAAGTCATTTCAGGCGAAAGCGAGTTTCAACACGTTTTTTTTAAACACAATGGTTTGCCTGAGCGCTGGCAAGAACGGAGTAATTTCGTCATCGCCGAGTTAGGTTTTGGCAGTGGTTTAAACTGTATCTTAACCATGCGCGAATGGTTAAAACATTGTACAGAATGTAATGAGGAAAAAACGCTGCATTATATTGCGATAGAAAAGCATCCACTTTCAGCAGCAACCATTGTTGACTTGATCTCACGATATCCTGAATTAAAACAGTTCTGTGATGAGTTGGTAAAAAACTACCCGCCAGCTATTGAGACAACACACAGTCGCCGCTTATTTAATAATCGCGTGGTTATCCATTTTAAGTTTATGGATGTTTGCCACGCTTTAGAAAACCATAAACTAAATGTTGACGCCTGGTTCCTGGACGGGTTTTCGCCTGCAAAAAACCCTGATATGTGGTCGCAGGAACTTTTTTTTCAGATTGTTCTGAATAGTTCTGAGGGTTCAACGTGCAGCACATATACGTCGGCGGGATGGGTAAAACGAAATCTCCAGAAGGCGGGTTTTGTGGTAAATAAGGTAAGTGGTTACGGTAATAAACGAGAAATGCTTGTCGCAAAACTACCTATTATCCAGTTAAATTTTAGCAGAAGGGCGTCCCTCAAGTATAAGGAGAATCCATGGTTTGAGCCGCCAATACAAAAGCCTGCTTCAGTAAATAATGCAACAATAGTTGGGGCAGGTATTGCAGGATTAAGTCTTGCCTATGCTTTAGTACAACGGGGCTGGACAGTTACTATAGTTGATAAACATGGTGATAATCTAAAACAGGCATCTTCTAATCCAGCGCCAATTGTCTATCCGCGTTTATCTATTAATAATGATATAGATACAGAATTTTTTACAGCAGCTTATTGTTATGCCTTGTCTGTCTTTAAGTCATTGCAGGTAAAAAGCCAGCAGCGCTTCTGGTTAGATGGTGGTGTGCTGCAGTTGATAGATAAAAACCGGATCACACAAATAATAAATAAATTTCAGTTGAATAGTGATTTTATTTCTATAGTTGATGGCGCTGTTGCTGGTAAGGAAAAAGAACAGGTAGCAGTTAATTATGCATCTGCGGGCGTGGTGCTACCTGCTATATTATGTGATGTGTTAAAAAGTGAATGTGGCAGTAAACTAAATATTATCGATGCGGCAGTTACGCATATCAATTATGATGGTAAAAAATGGCAGTGCTTACAGGGTTCTCAATTAATCAAAGAGACTGATGTTTTGATTATTGCTAACGGTATGGCGATAAATGATTTAGCTTTGTCGTTGAAGTTTCCGCTTGAAGTGATACGTGGCCAGGTTGTAGCCTTAAATGAGAGTCAGATTTCACATCAAATTACAAAAACACTTAATGCTGATGTTCATATTACCCCTGCGATTAACAGTAAACATTATCTTGGCGCAACCTATACAAGAAACAGCAGGAATGTAGATGTCAGTCAAAAGCAGAACAGGGATTTGCTTGCATCACTTAATAAATACTATCCAGATAATTTTACAGAAAATGATATTAGTGATACATGGGTTGGTTTTCGTACCATGTCAAAAGACAGGGTGCCAATTGTTGGTGCTGTACCAGATGAGTCTTTTTTTGATAAAGAATATGCTGATATACGTCATGGAAATACCACAACAACATACCCGCCAGCCAGCTATTTAAGTGGGTTATATCTTTCAGCAGCACATGGTTCACGAGGTTTTACCAGTAGTTTTTTGTCTGCGGAAATTGTTGCCTCGTTAATAAATAGTGACCCCAGCCCTGTTAGTAAAAGAGTGCTTGATTATCTAAGTCCTTCAAGGTTTATTGTGAACAGGCTTAAGCGCAGGTGATATTTATCTTTATTTAGCTTAAGAGTTGCCTATACATCAGCTACGTTTAATTGATTACATTCCAGAACGATTCGCTGTAAAATCCTATGTGTTCAAAAAGTGAAAACACACACAAAATTCCAGTAAATAAATGAGAAAATTATGTCAAAAACGCTAGTCAATGGTCTATATTTAGTGTTTTTTTTTATTTTGGGAATTAGCCCAGCGTTTTCGTCCTGCGAGGATGAGGCAAAACCTGGTGTTAACTGGTCAAATTGTGATTTTTCTGGAAAAGACTTAAAAAACAAAGATTTATCAAGTGCTATATTAACCAGCGCAAATTTTGATAATGCTGATTTTTCTGGCTCTTTACTGGAAAATGCGGATTTCAACTTTGCAAAGCTTGCCAATACACGCTTTGATAACACAAGAATGTCCAAGGTTAGAATGGTAGGGGTAAAAGCACAGGGTGCGAGTTTTAAAAATGCGGTACTTGAAAATAGCCATTTCAGCCGGTCGCAGCTTAAAAATGCTGATTTCACCGGAGTCAGAGCAGATAAAACAAATTTTTATGACGCCGAGCTTGAATCAGCCGTGTTTACCAAAGCCAGGTTAAATGAAGCTAATTTCGAACAAAGTAATTTAAAAAGTGCAAAATTTGACCAGTCGATATTAAATAAAGCCATATTCCGCAAATCACGATTACATAATACTAATTTCAACGAGGCTGATTTGAGTAAAGCAGTACTTGATAAGTCAGATTGCCGTGGTGCCGATTTTACCAAAGCCAATTTAACCAGGGCTTCATTCAAACAGGCTGAAATTGAAGAAGCTATTTTTACTGGCGCTATCTTGAGTGACGCAATCTGGTCAAACTTTAAACGATGCCGAGCCAGCTCGATAGGTACCTGCCAATGAGCAGTTATATTCTTGATGTAACGGCTGAAAAGTTTAACGAAGCCGTGTTAAGTAATTCGCATAAAGGCCCGGTAATGGTGAATTACTGGGCTGATAATGCCGGGCCGTGTTTACGCCTGTGGCCGGTACTGGAAAAGCTGGCGAAGGATTATAACGGCCAGTTTTTATTAGTGAACATAAACACGAATAAAGAAAAACAGCTAGCGCATGACTGTGGTATCAACAGCGTGCCGACAGTGAAACTGTATATCAATGGTGAAGTGGTTGATCAGATACATGGTTACGAGTCACCTGATAGCTTTAAGAAAATGCTGGATAAATATCTTGCGCGTGAGTCAGATAAAGATTTAGCGGCAGCAGTCGCCCAATATCAAAATGGCAATAAAGAAGCAGCCTTCGAGCAATTAAATAAACTGGTGTTTATTGATCCCGAAAATTCTCGTATTCAGCTTGTTTTTGCCAAATTGTTGATGAAAGAAGAAGCCTATGAGCAGGCTTATGCCTTACTAGAAAAAACACCGTTAAAAAATGAAAGTGAAGAAGCGGTAGTGTTAATGACGAATGCACTTTTTTTATCAACTGCACAGGATGCGCCAGGGCTGGAAGATCTTCATAAGCAGTTAAAAGACAAACCAGATGACCTGACGCTGTTGTTTCAGCTATGCAGCCTCAAAATGATGCAGAGCGATTTTTCTGAAGCAATGGCTATTTTATTGCGAATTATTAAACTGGATTATTCATGGCGTGACGGTATTGCCAGCTTATGCTTACGTGGATTATTTATTATGTTGGGTAAAGAAAACCCGCTAGTTATTGAATATCGTCAGAAGTTAATTGATCAACAAACACATTAAAGATAGTAATTATGAATCCACTAGAATTTTTAGCCGTAATGGCAGAAACAGCTAATAAGCTGGATCTGGATGCACACATGAATCTTATATCAAAACAGGTGAGTGTTTATGGTGTGCCTGATTTTGAAGTGATTACTTATGATGACTGGTTTAATCAGTGTAAGTATGAGTTCGAAAATAAACTACTTAAAAAAGTCAGTTATCAAGGTTTAAATATCCTTGCCCAGACACCTGATCGTGTCATGTTTAAATCACTTGAAACGGTTGAGGGTAGTGATGGCAGTATTAATACCAGCGGTATAGAGTTTATTATTCAAAAGGAAGAGGACGGGCAGTGGCGTGTAGCTCAGGAGCGTATCTTGCCTGCTGATGAGCTGGAAAGTGACAAACGCCGTGGTGCGTTGTAAAACGTCCAGGAAAAATTGAAGGTCAGCCTATGTTAAGGGTTGCCAGACAGCTAGCCTTAAGCACCGGTTAAAAACTATTTTAGTCCACAGATGGTCGCTCCTACACATCCATGAGCTTGCGACATTAGTGCTATCCCTGCACGTCAACTCAGATGAACACAAATATTTAAAAGCTTTAACCTTTATCTTTGTTCATCTGCTTTTTGGTTTTACTGGTAGCCTGTGCAGTAAACGGATCATCTGGCCAGTAGTGTCTCTTATATTTTCCACGTAGTTCTTTTTTGACGCAGTGATAGGTTGTTTGCCAGAAACTGTGTAAATCCTGCGTGACCTGCATCGGACGACGGGCAGGTGATAATAGATGCATCATTAATTTACAGGATCCATTTAATAATGTTGGTGTTTCGTATAAACCAAATACTTCCTGTAATCTGACTGCGAGTATCGGCGTTAATGGATCGGTGTAATCAATTTGAATGTTTGAACCACTGGGCACAGTGATTTTTTCAGGTGCCAGTTTGTCGATTAATTGCTGTTGTTCCCAACTAAGTTGATTTAATAGTAGTTTAAACATGTCCAGTTTCTGACATTGTTTGATACTGTTTTCGTTTTTTAGATAAGGTTGTAACCATTCATTCAAGGTATTTAACAGGGTTAAATCTGAAAAGTCGGGAAGTTTTATTTCACTCAGCGTTTTATTTGAAGCAGACTTGTTATAAATCAGCTGATTATCACTCTGCTGATTAATAAACTGCAGGCGCTGCTTAAGGTTCATTGCCTGTGGCGACCAGTTAAAACATTGCAGTCCAATGGTTTTGATTGCCTGCAGCAGGCATTGTTGTATTTCTTCTTTTTTCCCAGAGCTTACAAGTGTTTCTTTCAGGACGATCTTTCCAATACCTGTTGTCTGCTTAGCTTCTACACGCTGCAGTGAGTCATTCCACTGAACATTCTCAGTTTGTTGTATCAGTTCTGGAAAATAATCATCTAGCTGCTGCTGGCTAATTTCGGCCGCAAGGTAAATACTGGCTTCGCCCTGTCTTGCTTTATCTGGCTTAGTGTTAAGATTTGCGATAACCAGAAATTCAGCAGGGTGTTGTTGTAGATGTGGCGGTATTACCGCGCCTTTTCCATTGCTGAGCAGATATCGCGATTCATTTTTAAAACGCTGTTTTGCGATTCTGTCAGGGTAGGCGTGTGCCAGGAGTATGCCACTCACATCATTATCCAGTCTATTGTCATAACGAATGCTTGAATTTTTTTTCTGTAATCGTTTAAAAAAATCATCAGCCGTTTTTATTATGCGCCTGCATTGCTGAACATCAATATCTTGCTGCTGTGATTTTTTATTTTCAGTGAGAAGAAATGACTGCAAAACACTTAACCTGTCATGAATGTCACTACTTTTTAGCGCACCAGGCAGGAATAGATCTTTCTCAGTAAGAATACTGGCAATAAGACAGGCATGATATCCCTGCTTCATATTATAATGGAAATCATCGTGGAGTTTATCGTTTACCTTATCGGCCGATAACATCATGTGAGCCAGGCGGGGATGGGTGCCGAGTCTGAGCATTTCCTGACCATGTGAGGTTATTTTCCCATCATTGCCTAAAGCATTTAGTTGCTGTAATAAAGCTGTCGCCTGTGCAACAGCACTTTCTGGTGGTGTGTCCAGCCACTGTAGTTCATCGACCTGTTGAATGCCCCAGTTTGCTAGCTCTAATACCAGGTTTGATAAATCACTGTGAAGGATTTCAGCGCGTGCATGTTTAATTAAGCGTTGCTGTTGTTGAGTTGTCCATAAACGGTAACAGACACCTGCAGACAGGCGTCCGGCGCGACCGCTGCGCTGCAGGGACGAATCTTGAGAGATGAATTGTGTTTTCAGAGAATTCATGCCCGAAGCAGGGTTATATTCAGCTATGCGTTCCAGTCCTGAGTCGATTACACAGTTTATGCCTTCAATGGTTAAACTGGTTTCAGCAATATTGGTAGCTAACACAATTTTTCGTTTAGCAGCCGGCGGTGAAGTAATTGCCTGATCCTGTTCCTGTTTAGTTAAATTCCCGTGCAACGGAGCAACAATAATGTTTTGAATATTCTCTGTTTTAGTGTATTGCTGTATTTGACTGCAAAGCTGGTTTATTTCTTTGACACCGGGCAGAAATACAAGGCAATTACCTTCATGTCTTTGAATAACGAACTTCACCGAATTGAATAACGCTGAAATAAATTGTAAAGGCCTGCTTTGTTTTGTCTGTTTTATAAGTTTGTCTGTATATTGAATATCAACCGGAAAGCTTCTGCCTTCACTTGAAATAACAGGTGCATTGTTTAATAGAGCAGAGATACTTTTCGTATTAAGCGTTGCCGACATGAGCAGAACTTTTAAATCCTCGCGTAGTATTTGCTGACTCTGCAAACATAAGGCCAGCGATAAATCTGCATGTAAACTGCGTTCGTGAAACTCATCAAATATGACTAATGCAGTATTTTCTAATTCTGGATCAGCCTGTAATCTACGCGTTAAGATGCCTTCTGTGAGAACAAGTATTCTGGTTTTCTGGCTATAACATTTATCCTGTCGTATCTGGTAACCAACCGTTTCTCCGACTTTTTCATTTAACAAAAAAGCCATACGTGATGCAGCGTTGCGCGCGGCCAGTCTTCTAGGTTCAAGTATGATAATTTGTTTGCCGTGTAACCAGGGCTGATCGAGTAATGCGATTGGTACCGCAGTAGTTTTACCTGCGCCAGGCGGAGCCTGGAGTACAACACGGTTGTGTAGATTTAGTGTGTTTTGAATCTCAGGTAAAACATCATCTATTGGCAGCTTGTGCATGAGGGAATTATATCTGGATATGGTGAGGCAGGTATATATTATCTCTATCCTAAGCTTAACCCGCAAGCAGAGGTTCACTCATTTGGGAGACTGTCCGAAGGACGTAGTGCAGGAGGCGCGTAGTAAACAGCGCGAAGAAAAGCATTGTACTGCCATCGCGAATGCAGTGTTGTAAATATTGCTTTTTAAATTAACGGTGCATCAGTATCACTTCAGGAGGTGGAGTCAAAAAGGTACTAAGTCCTTGTCAGTTTATCGTACAATCAAGCTGGAGTTTGAAACTTGAAAAAGTTGATGTAGTCAACTGAAGAAAATATAATGATTAGCGACTAACAATACGTTTCTCGATTTGACGATACATTATATCGGCTGATCCAGAAGTGACAGCCACAATATTTAGAATAATGCATATTGAAGATACGGTAAGTGCAAGTAGAACACGCTTTTTTGAATTATTCATTCTAATTCTCCCTGACAAATTTTCGTTACAGCTGGTTGTTTTCTATGTGGAACCCTATTATTGAAAAATATACTACTCGTAGAAAGCAACGGGGAATCTAACCCTAAGAGATTGAAAATCAGCGTTTTAATAAACCGCATTTAATATTCGCGTTTCCCGAAAGCTTGAGGTGCTGCATTAGTATATTAATTTCCAGAAGCTGATCAAAATCAGGATTTTGAAACTTAATGCCAATTTTTTTATGTGTTGAGGAGTAATTTTTATCTTGCCAGCTTTGTTCTGCTTTCAACACTGTATGAAGTTGACCACTGTCTTCAGGAGACATAATCAGTAGACTAAAAGCACCACATGGTGCTGACTGGTTTTTAGGGATAAGAACAGAGCATTCGTCTCGACTTAGATCGGATAATATACAATTTGCATTTATTTTACCGAATAACCAGGCAGAGAAAAGATCAACTTTATTCAAGTTATCACTGCCTTCATAAAACTCATTTGCTGTCCCAGTCATATCTTTCACCATTAGTAAGTTAATATCACATAATAATGATTACACTATTATGTTTTGGAATTGTGACAGTTTTATTAAGTTTTTATGATAATGCTAAATGAATAGTGGCTAAAAGCGCAGCGCCGACCTGAAGGATGTTTTTTTGAGTTCCCACACAGGAGTGGGCGCGCGAGATAAGCTAAGCTTTTCAGGGAAGCTATGTTAACTATTCAAAAATACAGTTGCTCTCTGCCCCAGTTTATACTTATAGTGTCCTATGTTGGTAATTTTAAGAGTCTTTTAGACAAAAAATAATGACCAGTTCACGCGTTCGTTTTGTATTAGATAATCCATGGCAGTTTACTAAACGGGTTTTCGCCGGGTTTAGTGCTAATCAGGGTTTTCTGCTTTCAGGTGCGGTGGCTTATTACACTCTGCTGACCATTGTGCCAATGTTCGCTCTCATTTTGGCCGCACTTTCACAAATTCAGGAAACACAGGCATTACTTGATACGCTGCGAGAGTACCTGATGTTAATTTCACCGGGGCAGGCTGATGTGCTAACAAATCAAATTAGTGCCTTCCTGGATAACTGGAAAGTTGTTGGTTTAACAGGTGTTCTTATTTTACTTTTTTTCAGTTCGTTTGCTTTTACTTCACTGGAAAATGCCATGTCGGTTATCTTTTTTCATCGAGTAGCCATCCACCGTCGGCATTTTTTGATCTCTGCAATTATTCCTTATTGTTATATCCTGATATTGGGGGTGGGCATGTTCCTGGTTAGTACTGTCAGTGGCAGCCTGCATTCACTCGATGCCAGATCGATGACGGTGATGGGATACTATTGGTCAATGAGTGGTATAGAAACAGTTGTGGTTTACCTACTGGGTATTGTCGGTGAAATTCTGTTACTAACTTCAATCTATCTGGTTATGCCAGTTGGCAAACTGTCACTACGCCATGCCTTAATTGGTGGTATAACAGCGGCTTTGTTGTGGGAAATAACAAGACATGTCCTGGTCTGGTATTTTTCGACGCTGTCTCTGGTAAATGTGGTATATGGTGCTTTTGCTACCGTAATTATCATCCTGCTCAGCCTGGAAGCTGGGGCGATTATCCTGCTCCTGGGTGCCCAGGTAATTGCTGAATACGAACGCATTGGCAGCACATCAACAACCCGGCATGGCTTACAAACCTGATTAACTGACGGCGCATAAATGACCATGAATGGACACTCAAACAAAACTTTTTTTCCACAGATGGACGCAGATGAACACAGATAAAAGATATTAGTTATTTGATGTCATCCTGAACGGTAGTGAAGGATCTTAAGACTGTCGCACTTCAGCAGCGTGAAGAGTAAGATCCTTCCATTTCGCTTCGTCCCAGTCAGGATGACAAAAATAAACATTTCTTGTTTTATCTGTGTTCATCTGTGGACTATTGCTTTTAAAGTTTTGACTGTCTGCTCAGGTTCGATATCGACAGTTTTTTTAGGGTTTATGCCTTCATGTTTTTGTAGCAGAGTTAACCACGAATTATTCTTACTCGAAATGAACGCCCCTTTAATTTTCCTTCCGTTAATTTTTTCAGCGCAGTTTTAATAACATTCTGGCTGACTGCGACATAAGCTCGATTATCAAAGATATGAATTTTCCCGACCTGTTTTCCTGTAATACCGTTTTTTCCGGTTAAGGCACCCAGAATATCGCCCGGTCGCACTTTCTGTTTTTTACCGCCATCAATGAGCAGGGTAGCCATTAAAGGTTTCGTCGGTGATTCGTCTAATACTGTGTGTGGTGGCAGGGTTTCGCTGTTTATAATCCTGTCTAAATAGTCACCCAGTAAGGCGATTTTATAGTGTTCTTTATCGCTGTATAAAGAACACGCAATGCCTTTGCTGCCTGCGCGCCCGGTGCGACCGATACGATGAACATGGACTTCAGTATCGCGCGCAATGTGGTAGTTGATGACCAGGTCAATGGCGTTTATGTCCAGCCCGCGTGCGGCGACATCGGTAGCAACTAGCACCGAGATACTTTTGTTGGCAAAACGTACCAGCGTTTGATCACGATCTCTTTGTTCAAGGTCGCCATGCAAAGCAAGAACGCTGAAGCCATAATCAGTAAGATTGTCAGCAATTTGCTGAACTTCACGCTTGGTATTACAAAATACTACGGTGGATTCCGGGTGATATTGCAATAACAATAGACGCAGGGCGCTCAGGCGTTGTTGGTCATCATCTACCTTATAAAAATGTTGCTTTATTATGGTTTCATCATGGCTGGAGCTTACTTGTGCAAGAACCGGGTCTACCATGATGTTCCTGGCAATCGACTTTATCTGAGCGGGGAAAGTCGCACTAAATAACAGGGTTTGGCGTTGCTTTGGTGTTTGTTCAATGATGGCATCCAGTGCAGATTGAAAACCCATCTCAAGCATACGGTCGGCTTCATCAAGTACCAGTATATTTAGATGATTCAGCTTTAACGTGGTTTTACGTAAATGTTCTTCGATTCGTCCGGGTGTGCCAACAATTATGTGAGCGCCGTGCTCAAGCGAACCATTTTGCTGTCTGATGGGCATACCACCACATAATGTTAAAACTTTAATGTTATGGATGCTTCGAGCCAGTTTACGAATCTCTTTAGCCACCTGATCGGCAAGCTCACGGGTAGGACAAAGCACCAGAGATTGTACGTGAAAATGTTTTACCTCAAGCTTTTCCAGCAGGCCAAGGCCAAACGCAGCCGTTTTCCCTGAGCCGGTTTTACCTTGTGCAATCACATCTTTGCCCGCCAGAATGGGCGGCAGGCTCTGCATTTGTATCTCTGTCATCGCGTTATAACCAAGAGAGGACAAATTTTTCAGCAGATCGGCGTTTAGCTTAAGCGATGAAAAGGCGGCTTCAGTCACGGTGTCTAGTATGGTGGTGGTCATCAGGTATTTTCTGCAAAGAGGATTTTATATATATTCTGTTTATTTTCCTAGGGCAACTCTGATTAAGTATCATTAATTCTGGCGATGCCCAAAAGCCAGGATCAAGGCATTGCTTTGAAAGCATGCTTATTGCCTGGTAAGAAGCAATAACGTGGAGCCTGGCTTTTGGGCATCGCCCCACAGGGCG
>RCNF010000317.1_pt1 | contig 23685 bp, 17 predicted proteins | sample 2041311 | NCBI WGS metagenome assembly RCNF01 (sample SAMN09708228, study PRJNA481090) | Marine sediment metagenome, whole genome shotgun sequencing project. | biome: marine sediment; feature: ocean; material: sediment; isolation source: Sewage treatment plant 2 marine sediment (STP2) ... | reverse complement strand
TTCTGCCCGATGGCCGCGGTCCTCGGCTGGATTCAAAAGGTCGGGCGCTATCGAATCAAGGTGAAGCCCGGGATGTGCATCTCCTGCGGCAACTGCAGCACGTATTGCGAAATGGGTATCGACGTTCGCTCTTATGCGCAGGCTGACCAGAGCTTCACCCGGGCGTCATGCGTGGGTTGTGGAATGTGCGCGCACATGTGTCCACGTGGTGTGCTCAAGCTCGAGAACAGCTGGGACCGCCCCGAGGACAAAGAGCGTCAACGGCTTTCGGTGGTCGACTTCTGAAGGTCATTCGAACGCACGTTTCCAAGTCGTAAAGGCATCGACGGAGAAGAGCACGAAGCGGATTTCGTCCAACGCCCAGGCATGCTCGCGGACCACCGCGGACGACACGCTGGCCGCTTCCTCGACCGGGTAACCATAGACGCCGCAAGAGATGGCGGGGAAGGCGATCGATGTGAGCCCACGGGCGACGGCCAACTCGAGCGACGAACGAAACGCGGAGGCCAGGAGCTCGGCGTCACGAGGATGTCCTCGGTAGACCGGGCCCACGGTGTGAATCACGTAGCGCGCCGGGAGCTCGAAGCCGGGAGTGATTCGGGCCTCGCCGGTTGGACAACGGACCCCCGGTCGGACTTCGGGAATCGCCCGGCACGCTTCGAGAAGGGCCGGGCCCGCCGCCTGATGGATTGCGCCATCGACACCACCGCCGCCGAGCATCCATTCGTTGGCGGCATTCACGATCGAGTCGACGGCTTGTTGGGTTAGATCACCCCGTAGGATGTGTACCCGGGCAGTCATGGAGAACCGTCCTCCGCGCGCAGCGAGGGGGCTGGCCGGCCCATGAGCTTTTCGAAGGCCGCGGGCCCGAGGGCCAGGGCCATGAGCCGGTCCAGTCGCATTTCGACCGCCTCTTTTTCATCGGGGGAGTCGTAAACAAAGGCGATTCCCATGCCAGCGGGGCGATCGCTCCGCGACTGGGCGACCTCGACGACCCATCGGACGACCCCCTGCAGGACGATCCCAGCTTCGAGCCGAGGGGCCTGAATCGTGAAGGAGAGCACAGTTCCGACTTGAAGAGGGCGATCGGTTCGAATGAACGTGCCACCCTGACTGATGTTGTGGGTGTAGTCCGAGAGGAGCGCGTTCAGGCGCTCGTATTCCACGGTCAATTGGAGCGGGGCTCGATCCGATTCCCGACGCTCTCGACCTCCCTCGGACATGCCCGGGTCGAGGTTAGGGGGCCTTGGGGCGCCCGGCAACACGGTTGCTTGACGCCGAATCGGCCACTGCCTAACCTACGAGCCCTATAACCCGGACGTTCCGCATCTGCGTTGAGCGTCTTTCGCGCGCGAGGACTGCGCATGACTGATCCCGATTCCAAAACAAGTGAGACCTCAGCCGGAGAGGTGGCGCCTGTGGAATCTCAGGCCCCCGTTGAATCCGGGACCGAGACCGCAGCCGAGACTGCAACCGAGACCGAGACCGGCGACGGGAGCGGGAGCGGGAACGAGACCGCGATCGCGACTCCAGCGGAGGCGGATACCGTTTCCGGTGACGTCGCCGCAGCGGAAGCGCAGGCTGACACCGTCGCTGGAGACGCGTCCCCCGAGACAGACACCCCCAGTGCGGCAGGGGATCTAGAGGCAGCGGGAGGCAAGAAGAAGCGTCGCCGACGTCGCAAGAAGAAAGGCGCGAGCGAAGCTCCCGATGACGCAAAGTCCGGGCACCACCATGCCCCGTTCGTTCATCTGTTTTCCGGGGGCGTGACGCGGAAGCACGCGTTCTCGCCCGGGGAAGAGATCGCGGGACGCGTAGAGCGCGTCGAGCACGGAGCGGTTGTCATCGACGTATTCGGGAAGGCGAGCGCGATTGCCGACGTGAACGAACCGCGCGACATCCCAGTCATCGTGCATGCACCGGATCTACCGAAGCCAGAAACCGATGCGCTTCCGGAAGCCGTCGGAGCGGAGGCTCCCGTGGCCGAGGTTCCGGTCGCCGAGGCAAGCGTCGCGGAGGCTGCGGTCGCCGCACCGCCGGTCGAGGCGCCGCTACCCGAAGTCGCGCGGGCCGTGGAGCGCGACACCACCGAGTGGGAGTTTTCGTCTACGGACGTCACCGACATCGACGAGCTCGCCGAGGCAGACACCGTCGTGGCAGCACAGGCCTTCGACCCGACGAGCATGATTGAAGTGCCGCAGGCTCCGGCGGTGCCGAAAACCGAGGCCGCGACAGTTTCCGAGGCCGATCCCGCGGCCGAGGTGGAGTCGGCGACCAAGACCGCGGCCGACCCACTGGCCCTGACCGAACCTCCCGAGGACCCCGCGGACGCCGATCTCAGCCTCCTCGACCCTTTGCCTGAGCTCGACGTTCCCCAGGTCGGCGCGATCTTTCGCGGCCGCATCGCTGGCGTTGCCGAGAGCGGGCACATCGTGATCGTGAATCGGATCATCGACAAGCCGGCGGTTCGCAAGGCGTTGCGCGCTGCCCGCGATTTGCATCAACGGGTCCAGGGCCTCGTCTACGGATACAACCGCGGCGGCTTCGACGTGCTCGTAGGTGGTGTGCGCGCATTCTGTCCGGCGAGTGCCATGTCGCTTACCCCCATCGAAGATCCCAACACGTTCCTAGGGCAGCGCTGCGAGTTCTCTTTGCCGCAGGACAAGGGCGGCAAGAAAAGCATCATCGTCAGCCGACGCAACATCCTCGAAAAGGAAGCCAGGCAGAAGGCCCGCGAGCGAATGGCCGAGCTGGAGGTCGGTACGAGGCTTCAAGGTAAGGTGGCCGAAGTGCGCGACTACGGCGTGCTGGTCGATCTGGGAGACGGACTCGACGGCCTGGTTCACATGAGCGAGGTTTCCTGGGGGCGGGGCGTTCGACCGCAGGACGCTGCGAAGGTCGGCGATGAGGTCGAAGTCGAAGTCCTGAAGGTTCAGCTGGCGTCGCGCAAAGACCGGTTTGGCCGCGTGTCGCTTTCGATGCGCGCGTGTCAGCCCGACCCGCTTGAGGCGGCCAAAGACACCATTCGGCCGGGAACGCCGATCAAGGGCAAGGTCGTTCGGACGACGGAGTTTGGTGCGTTCATTCAACTCCAAGATAACATCGAAGGGCTGCTTCACATCTCGGAGCTCGGCGGGAGCCGAGAGCTCACGCACGCCAAGCAGGCGGTGACGGAAGGCGACGAGATTCACGTCGTGGTCGAGCGGGTCGATCGTCAGCAGCGACGCATCTCGCTCTCGAAACTATCGGAGACCGACGCCGCCGCGATCGAAGCCGGAGAGATCGAAGTCGGCAAGGCTCCGCGCTCACTCAAGCCGGGCTCGGTGGTGCCTGTTGTCGTCAAGCGCGTCGATCACACGGGTGTTCAAGTCCAAGTCGAAGGGATGCTCGGGAAGCGCGGGCGCGGTTTCATCCGCAGCCGCGAGCTTCAAGACGCGAACGAAGACAGGAAAAAGGGCGTCTCTCAGGGTGACGTCATCGAGGTGAAGGTGATCGGCACCGAGCGCGACGGGTCGCTCCGCTGCTCGATTCGCGCCCGCCTTCTAGACGACGAGCGAAAGGCCGTCCGCGAGTACCGCAAGGAGTCGGCCCAGCAAGGACTCGGCACGTTCGGAGACTTGTTAAAGGCCAAGCTCGGCGGCGACTCCGACTGATACCGTGGCCGTAAGGCCGTGACCGTAGGGCCGTGACCGTAGGGCCGTGGCCGTGGCGGTGACTGTCGGGCAATAAGGTTGCGATGCTGATCTGCCCGCGGAGCATTCGCCACGACCGACGCGGCCTGACGGCCACGGCCCTACGGCCTCGTTTGCCCCGCCGCATCGTCGCGGCTATAAGACCGGCTCTTTTGGGCGATTAACTCAGGGGTAGAGTGGTTTCTTCACACGGAACAAGTCGCTGGTTCAAATCCAGCATCGCCCACCAATCAATCATGTTTCTTTGAGAGCCAGGCGGAGGAGGAGCCGTTGTCTGACCTTTCGACGCTGGTCCAGGGAATCCGAGCCGGGAATATGCGGGCCCTTGCCAGGGCCTGTCGGCTGATCGACGAACGGGATCCCTGCGCCTTCGAACTGCTGAAGAGAATCTTCACGCACGAAGGCCGCGCCTACGTGATCGGCGTGACCGGCACGCCTGGCGCGGGCAAGAGCACTCTGGTCGATGGCTTGATTCGGCTCTATCGACAGCAGAGCAAGCGCGTTGCGGTGCTCGCCGTCGATCCAACGAGCCCTTATTCGGGCGGCGCGATCCTCGGCGACCGCATCCGCATGCAGCAGCACTTCACCGATGAAGGCGTGTTCATTCGTTCGATCGCGACGCGGGGCCATCTCGGGGGGCTTTCTCGTTCAACCGGGGACGTGCTTCACGTTCTGCACGCTTCGACGTTCGACATCGTGATCGTGGAAACCGTGGGCGTCGGGCAGGACGAGCTCGAGGTTACTCAGCTGGCGGACACGACGCTGGTGGTGATGGCGCCGGGTTTGGGTGACGACATTCAAGCGATTAAGGCCGGGATCCTCGAGGTTGCGGACGTATTTGCCGTGAACAAGTCCGATCGCGTCGGCGCGGACGCGACGGTGCAAGACCTTCAGCAGATGCTCGCGCTTCGGCGTATGCCGGTCGGCGTCGGCAAGATGCAGGGGCACACCGCGGTGTCGACGCTGCGAGCAGCGCCTCGAGCCGAGACTGGGGAGTGGCTGCCCCCGATCCTCAAGACCGTCGCCCAGCGTCAGGAAGGGCTGGCCGACTTGGTCGATGCGTTCTCTAAGCACCACGCGTTCCTCACGACGACCGAGGCTGGCAAGGCGATTCAGGCGCAGCGGCAGGTCGCGGAGTTCCGTGCGATTTTGTACCAGGCGCTCATCGACGCGGTCGACGCACGCTTTGCCGAGCAGGTCAGCGAGAAGCTTCGCGACATCGTTGATGGCCGGGCGGACCCCTACTCGAGCGCCGCATCGCTCGTTCGAAGCGCAATGGGAGAGCCCGAGCCCTAGCGTGCGCGGCGCTTCGGCACGGTAGTGGCGGGCCGGACCTCTTGGGCTAGAGTGAGCGCCATGACCTCCTTTGTGAAAGTGGCGCAGGACGGCCACGTCAGCACCCTGACGATCAACCGACCTGAAAAGCTCAATGCGCTCAGTCGGGAGGTTCTCTCCGACCTGGGTGCCGCGATCCAGAACCTGTCCGGCAAGGACGACGTTTGGGCCGCCGTGATTACCGGAACCGGGAAGGCATTCGTCGCGGGTGCCGACATCGCCGCGATGAAGGGCATGAGCGAAGCCGAGGGGCGCGAGTTTGGAGCGCTTGGGCACGGGGTGTTCACCGCGATCGAGAACCTCCGCTGTCCCGTGATCGCCGCCGTCAATGGCTTTGCTTTGGGCGGTGGATGTGAGCTCGCGCTGGCGTGTGACTTCATCTACGCGTCGAGCAAAGCCAAGTTCGGTCAGCCCGAGGTGAACCTCGGGATCATCCCCGGCTTTGGTGGAACGCAGCGGCTGCCCCGACGTGTCGGCGCCGCGCTCGCCCGCGAGCTCGTTTACACCGGGAAGATGATCGACGCGCGAGAGGCGCTTCGGATCGGATTGGCCAATGCGGTGTTCGAGCCCGACGAATTGCTCTCGGCGGCAATCAAGACGGCCGCCGAGATCGCTAGCAAGGGGCCGTTGGCAGTTGCGGCTGCGAAGCGCCTGATTCGGGATGGCATCGACCTGCCGTTGCCCGAGGCAAATCGACTCGAACAAGCCGCCTTCGGCGAAGCCTTTGGCACCAAAGACCAGAGTGAAGGCATGGCGGCGTTTCTCGAAAAGCGGGCTCCGGCGTTCACAGGCACATAGGGAGCAACTTAGCGGGAGCCGAAGGCTCGTTCGACGCCGGGCGCGAGCACGCTCGCCTTCTCGGCGCACAGCAAGATCGCTTCGACTGCACCGGCCAGGTTCCGCGGCCCGCCCGCAAGGTCGGCTACCCTGGGCCCGAAGAACCCTTCGACCTCCGCGGCCGCGTCCCTGGTGCAGAAAGATGATGCATTCCACGGCGAGGCTCCGAGCTGCCCGCTGCCGAATCGCGAGGCGAGCGCATCGAAGTTTCCGGTGAGCCATTTCCACGCTCGGTCGCGCGTTCGCGGATTGCGGAACTGAGTGCGTAGGACGTGGCGAATTTCGTTGACGCGGAGACGCGGGTCGAGCGCCAGGTCGAGTGCGCGCGCGGAGAGATCTGGTGTTTCCGCGTGGCCGAGTGCAGAGAGGATCCGGCTGCGGCTGGTCGCGTCGCTGCTGGATTCGAGAAGACCGAGCAAATGGTCAAAGAGCCCCTCGTCGCCCTCTTGGACGGCGGTGGCGAGCACGAGCCCCGCGAGCTGGGCATCGACGACGCCCGGTTCCGCGTTTGATCGATAGCCGATATAGTTTCTGCCGAGGCGAGCCGCACGCACGCGCGCACTTCGGTTGCGAACGTCCATGACCATGAATCGAATGACGGCTTCACGAAGAAGCTTCGCGTCGCTCGAATCGTCAGCGCGTGACCGCCAGCCGAGCTGCCGGTAGCGTTTGCGGTAGAGCTTGCCAGCGTAGGCCATGACCGCTCTACGAAGCCCTGGCGGCGAAGCGTCCTCGATTAGGAAGCGAAGCGGCCTCATCGGTGCCACGGCTAGCTGCCTCAATGGGCTCGAGACCCATTTGGCGAACCAGGGAAGCAGACCCTCGATGTCCATGACGCCCCGATCGAACGAGGCTTCCACGCTGTCCGCGACCGCGATCCGACCCCGGTCGGAGAGCTCGCGGAAGCCCCGGGTGCGGAGTTGCGTCCAGTCATCGGCAGACATCGAAAATCGGAAGTAGCCGGCACCGTCCGCATTGGGCATCCACCAGGAAGGGCAGCCCGGCAGCTCGACGTTCGCTTTGGCGCTGCTCATTGAAGCGCAGGTCGTTCCGGCGGCGTGCCGAATGCAAAGCGGGATGTCCCAGATGCGATCCGGGTCGCCGCTCGAGCCCATGGGAAAGTAGCGTTCTTGAGACAGCTGGAGCGTGCGGATGCCCGCATCGCAGGATGCGTCGCCTGCTCCGGTCACCAACGGGACGCCAGGCTGGTTCAAGAACGAGAGAAACGGCGGCGTCACTTCGCGGTCGCTGACTTCATCGAGGGCCGCGAGAAGATCGGCGGAGGTCGCGGTGCCGCCCTCGTGGCGCCGCAGGTAGAGACGGATGCCTTCACGGAAGGTGTCGGCGCCCATCCAGCGCTCGAACATGGCGAGGACAGCCCCGCCTTTTTCGTAGGTGATGCTGTCGAAGGCGTTCTTGATGTCATGGTTGGTCTCGATCGGCTGACGGATGCTGCGCGCACTGCCGAGGCTATCGAGCCGCATCGCGCGCTGCGCAGAGGCCAGCTCGCCGAGCTCTACCCGGTACTCGGGGTGCAGCTTCTGCGTGACCTTGTTCCCCATCCAGGTTGCGAAGGCTTCGTTGAGCCAGATGTCATCCCACCATGGCATCGTCACGAGGTTTCCAAACCATTGGTGCGCAAGCTCGTGCGCCAACACGTAGGCGAATGCGCGTCGTTGGCTCTCCGTTACCCGGTCTTCGTCGAGCAGAAGGAGCCATTCGCGGAAGGTGATTAGACCGACGTTCTCCATGGCGCCGGCGGCGAAGTCCGGGACTGCGACCAAGTCTAGCTTGCGGTACGGGTAGGGAATGCCGAAGTAGCCCTCCAGCGCCAGGACGAACTCGCCGGTATGCTCGAGGGCATGGCGCAGCCGTTCTCCCTGGCCTTTGGCCGAGAGACCGCGAAGCGGGATCGAAAGCGGGCGGCCCTCGTTGGGAGCAATCGCCGGACCGGTGACGACGTCCAGCGGACCGATGGCCCATGCGACGAGATAGGTTGGGAGCGGCAACGTTGGCATGAAGCTGATCCGCTGAAGGCCGTCGGGGAGTTCGAACGTGCGTTCGATAGGGGTGTTCGCCGCTGCAAATTGATTCGCGGGAATGGTGAGGGTCACTTCGAACGGGGTTTTGAATCGCGGCTCGTCGAAGCAGGGGAACGCAAGGCGCGCGCTGATCGACTCGAACTGGGTGAACGCGTAAGCGTTCCCGGCCGACTCGACGCGATAGAGCCCTCGCAACGGCGTGTCGAACCCTGCCGAGTACTCCACGTGCAAGGTACTCCTGCCCGCGGGCAAGGGTTGTTGGAGATCGACGCGGACGACGCCGTCCGTGGTCTGCTGTGTCCAGGTCGCTGGGATGCGAGCGGTGGCGTGAGTCGCGTGGATCGAGGTGACGTCTAGGCCCTCGCCGTGCATCCAAATCGCCGAGGAGGGCTGGTCGAGCTCGATGCCGATTGCCGCGGTTCCCGAAAACCGGTCCTCCTCCGGGATGATGGTGAGGCTCAAGCGGTAGCGGGTCGGTCGCGTGCCGTTGGGAAGCGGACCCGTGGGAACCTGCTCGACCATCGGTGCGGTTTCCGCTGGCACACGCGAACCTCCGCAGCCGTTCGAGAGGGCTAGAATCGCTGACCAGGCGAGGGCGGCGCTTATCCGGGCGTTCATCGGTGGGGTCTTGGACCAGGGTCGTGGCCGAGAGCGTACAAGCGATCGTAGAGCGCTGGACCAAGCGGCCTGTGTGAGGTGCGCGGCAGTGCCTGACCGAGGCACGGCGGTAAACTGCGCAGCGACTGCGCTAGCTCCTCCATAGATGGACCTTCCGAATCGAGCAACAGCTTCGGCAAAGGGCGCCGATTGGCGAACCAGCTTGCCGTCATGGTGAAGAACACGGCAAGAGCGGTCGCCGCAACGAGGGTGCGTGGATCGTTCGCGCCAATGGCGCCGGCCGCCACGAACAGGACGACCGAGAGTGCGACGGCGAGGGTCCAGCGCGGCGCGCGCTCCCCGCGCGAGCTCAGCGAGTCTCCAGCTTCGTACCGCACCAAGGTTTGCCAGTGACGTTCAGGAGCGCGGTTGAACAGCCCGTCACTCACCAATGCGGTCTTCAGCCAGGGCAGTGCGGCGGTGTGCGTTAGATAGGGAGACGGAGCTGGAAGATGTGCGAGGCGCCAGGGACGACGCCCGACCTCGAGGGGTTTTGGGAACACCGGCCAAACACCGAGCTTCATCGTGAGCCAAGGGCCGACGACGATGACGGCAACCACCGAGACCAGCGCAACGCCGAGCGCTTCCGCCAAGCCGCCAGACGAATCGAGTCGCTGAGCGGCGAAGCGCACGACCAAGGCAAGCCCGGTGGCGAGGATGGGCATGGTGGACATCTGCACTGCGCGTCCTGCGGTTTCCAGGTGGGACATCGCGCTGGCCTCCTCGGAAGTCCGCTGGGCTAGCGCGATGGCGACCCACGCGGTCGTCGTGCTCACGCTTCCGAAAAACCAGGCACCGATCGTCGGAAAGCGAGTGGACAGCGCGGGTTCGGCAGCCAGCGCCCCAGCCGCCGCGGCAGCTGGAAGTGCGATCACGGTAGCGAAGAGGCACGTGCGCCGATACTGCAGCAGCGCTCGCTCCCGGATCGCCTCGGGTGCAGACCCACGCACAGGAAACCATGCTCGGAGGGCCGCGCAGCCGGTCCAGGGGAGCAGGGCGCATCCGGCCAAGACCAAGAGCGAGCTCATGCGAACTCCACCACGACCGGCGCGTGGTCCGAGGGGGAGTTGCGCGCGCGCTCCTCCCGGTCGACGATGGCGCCAATCGTGCGTTCGGCTAGCTTCGAGGTGCAGTACACGTGGTCGATGCGAAGTCCGTTGCCTCTCTCGAAGCCCCGGCCTCGGTAGTCCCACCAGGAAAAGACGCCGCCGGTCGGATGAAAGGGCCGGAACGCGTCTTGGAGCCCAAACGAAGCAAGCTCGGTCAGGGCGTCACGTACTGCGTCGCACGCGAGCACCGACGACCGCCACTCGGCGGGCCTTCCGATGTCGTCGTCGAACGGGGCCACGTTGAAGTCACCGCACAGGGCGACCTGATCGGTGTCGGGGTCGAATCGCTTGCCGAGCGCGTCCCGAAGTCGTCGGATCCAATGAAGCTTGTACTCGAGTTTGTCCGATCCCACCTCGCCACCGTTCGGAAAGTAGGCGCTCAGGATCGTGAGCCCGTCGACCTCTGCGCTGATCAGTCGCGCCTGTGGGTCGTCTTCGGAATCGCCTAGGTCCATCACGACGTTCGACATCGGGCGGCGGCTCAGGATCGCTACACCGTTGTACGTCTTTTGCCCAAACACGGCCGCTTCGTAACCACAGTCCTTGATTTCCTCGTAGGGGAAGTCGCCCTCGGAGACCTTGAGCTCCTGGAGGCACAGCACGTCCGGCTGCGCGGCGTCGAGCCAGTCGAGCACATGCTGCCGGCGTGCCCGGATCGAGTTCACGTTCCACGTGGCGACCTTCATGCGATCATGAAGTAGCATGGAATCATGACGAACAAACGAATCGAGACCGATCGAGCACCCGCTGCCATCGGACCCTATTGTCAGGCCGTTGCAGCTGGAGACTGGGTGTACTGTTCAGGACAGCTCGCGCTCGACCCAAGCGACGGCCAGATGCGGGGCGACGGCGACGTCGAAGCGGAGACTAGGCAGGTTCTCGACAACCTCGATGCCGTCCTCGAAAAAGCCGGGGCGAGTCGAGGTGACGTCGTGAAAGCGACGGTGTACCTGACGGATATGAGCGAATTCTCGAAGATGAATCAGGTTTACGCGCAATTCTTCGAAGGTCACACACCGCCGGCGCGCGCGACGGTTCAGGTCGCGGCGCTGCCCAAGGGAGCAAGGGTCGAGATCGACTTCACGGCGTGCATCGAACGCTAAGTTCCGAAGGGGTCTTGGAGGTCTGCGGTGTCCTCACGGTCGGGGCCGACGCTGACCACGCCAATGGGGCAACTGACCTCCCGCTCGATCCGAGCGAGATACGCCTGCGCCGCCGCCGGCAGGTCCGCCCGGGTGCGGCAGCCGGAGAGATCTTCGTCCCAGCCCTCGAGCGTCTCGTAGATCGGCTGGACCGCTTCGACCCGCTGGTACGGTGGATAGTCGAGCCGCTCTCCATCGAGCTCGTAGGCGACGCAGAGCTGGATCGCGTCGACCGCCGTCAAGACGTCGAGCTTCGTGATCGCCAGCTCGCAAAGGCCGTTGACCGCGACCGCGTGCCGAAGCGCGACCAAATCGAGCCAGCCGCATCGGCGCGGACGCCCTGTCGTCGAGCCATATTCTGCGCCTGCATCGCGTAGCAGCTGTCCGGTCTCGTCTTCGAGCTCGGTTGGGAAAGGGCCACCGCCAACGCGCGTGGTGTAGGCCTTCGCGATTCCGACCGCTCGGCGAATGTGAGTGGGTCCGATCCCCGCGCCAGCGCACGCGCCGCCCGCAACCGCGTTCGAGCTCGTCACGAACGGATATGTCCCATTGTCGATGTCGAGCATGGTGCCCTGTGCGCCTTCGAGCAGGATCTTCTCTTCAGCCTGAATCGATGCCCGCACGATCGCGGCGGCGTCGCCGATGTATCCCCGGAGCGCTTCCCCCAGCGCAGCGTACTGCGCCGCGATTTCCTCAGCGCTCGGAAGGGTGCCACCGAGGTCCTCCGCGACGGGACGCCAGCATTCGAGGTTTGCATCGAGCTTGCGCAGCAGCGTCTCGACGTCGAGCAGGTCCCCCATCCGGATGCCGCGCCGCGCGACCTTGTCTTCGTAGCAAGGGCCGATGCCGCGCTTGGTCGTTCCGATCGCCTCGTTAGACTTCTTCTCTCGAAGCCCGTCGATGAGCTTATGATGCGGCAGGACGACGTGGGCACGCTGGCTTACGAGCAGGCGGCCGGCGGTAGTCACCCCGCGCGCGGACAGTGCTTCGATCTCTTTCACGAACACCGCCGGGTCGATGACGGTGCCCTGGCCGACGACGCACTTGGTCCGCTCATGCAGAATCCCTGATGGGATCAGGTGGAGAATCAGCTTTTCGCCCTTGACCACGAGGGTATGCCCCGCGTTTGCCCCGCCCGCGTATCGAACCACGAGGTCGGCGTACGGCGCGTAGAGGTCGACGACCTTGCCCTTGCCCTCGTCGCCCCACTGGGCCCCTACCACCACCACTGCGCTCATGTTTTGTTCCCAACTCGTGCCCAAGAGATCAGTTTCCCAATTAGCTCGCTACCGGGCTCACCTTCGAGCGCCCGCGTGCGACCGTCCCTCAACCGTGTGAGACGTGCGCCGCTGCCTTGTTGCCAGATTACGAGGTCGTAATCCCAGGCTTTCCCGTACTTCTTTGCTTCATCGGCGCTTTTCGACGGTATCACGGCCACTCTCGCGCCGCGGCTCCGCCAGAGCTCTGCCGTATCGCGACGGCGCGTATAGCTGCCCCCGGCGACCACGGCGCGCAGAGGCAGCTTGCCCTCTAAGGAGACGCCTGCCTCGGAGAGAGCCCAAAGGACGTTGTCGACTTCGAATGCGAACCCGGTTGCCGGTGCTGGCGCATCGTAGCGACGGAGAAGGTCATCGTAGCGTCCACCCATCCCGAGCGGCTCTCCAGGCCCGGCAGCAAGGAGCGTCATACTCACCCCGGTGTAGTAGCTGTGTCGGCGCAGGTCGCTCAGGTCGATCGCCACTCGCTCCCCGAGGCCCACGGACTCCAAACGTTCCACGACCCGCTCGAGCTCGTCCAGCGCGCGTCGCGCGGCGCTGTTCCTGAGGCCCCGCCGGGCGTTCGCGAGCACCGAACGGTCTCCGTAGAGATCGCAAAGCATGATCAGGCGCCTGCGCTCGGTGGCGATGACCCCCGCGCCCTTGAGCAGCTTTTCGAGTTTGGTCGCGTCCTTGGCCGCAAGCGTTTCCACCACCGCAAGGCGCGCGTCGGGGGGCACGTGCTCCAGGACCTCCGCGCCGATCTTCACCTGCGCCAGCTCGACCAGGAAATCCTCGAGGCCCACTCGCTCACACGCGCGAACCGCGACCTCGATCACCTCGGCATCCGCTTCCGGACCTTTCAGCCCGACGCACTCGATGCCGCACTGCAGAACTTGATGCTGCTTCCGCGCGCGACCTCGTCGGCGCCGCACGATCGTACCTTCGTAGCAGAGGCGCCAGGGCGAAGGGCGGTCTTGGAGCCGCGTTGCGACGATTCGCGCGATCTGTGGCGTGATGTCCGGCCGCAGCAGCGCGACCTCGCCGGAATCGGGCTCGATGAATCGCACGAGGTCACGGCGGTCGACGGTGCCGAGCCCGCGTTCGATCACCTCGGCGTACTCCACCGGCGGGGTGGTGACCCGCTGGTAGCCGTAGAGGTCGAAGGTCTCCATCAGTCCCTGCCAAAGAAGGGTCCGCGTCATGGACGCCGGCGGCAGAAGGTCCCGCATGCCGCCAGGAGGCGTAATCGGGAGGCCAGGACTCGAGGTCCCGAGCCGCGTATCGCTCCCGGCCGGTCGCTTTCGCGGCGAAGGGGGCATATCAGAGCCTCAGCGTATGCACACTGCTCACGTACCCGATGGCGCGGAGCTCGTCGAGGACGTCGCTTTTCACGATCGAATCGACGTTCCAGATCGCCAATGCCTGGCCGCCCTCGTCGTCGAGCCCGACCTGCATCCGAGAGACGTTGATCCCGCGGTTGCCGAGCAGGGTACCAACCGATCCGATGATGCCGGGTCGGTCCTCGTTGCGAATGATGACGATGGGGCCCTCCATCACCGCGTCGATCTCGTAGCCCTCGAGGCCGACGAGACGCGGCTCGCCCTTGCGGCCCGGTGTGCCGGTTGCCGTGTGGATGCCCTTCTCGCCGGTGACGGTCACGCGTACGGTCGTAGCGTACCGGTCGCTTGGCTCTTTGACCTCGGCGAGCCGAATGCCGCGCTCTTGTGCTTCGTAGGGCGCGCTGATCGGGTTGACCGGCTCTTCGAGGTGATGTTCGAGGAAGCCAGCCAGAGCCGCGCGCGCAATCGGAGTCACGCCGAGCTCGCCCGCTTCGCCGGTGCAGGTCACTCGCAGCTCACGCACGTCGACGGGATCGAGCTGGCCAACGAGGCTGCCGAGCAGCTTGGCGACGTCGAGGTAGGGCTTGAGCCGCTCCGCGATCTCCTGAGGGAGCGCTGGCACGTTGACGGCGTTCTTGACGATGCCGAGCTGAAGGTAGCCGATCGCTTGCTCCGCGATCTCGACGGCGACGCGCTCCTGCGCCTCCGAGGTCGAAGCCCCGAGGTGCGGCGTACACAAGACGTTGTCCAGGCCGAGCAGAGGGTGATCGGAATCGATGGGCTCTTTGCTGAACACGTCGAGAGCGGCGCCGGCGATTTCGCCTGCGTTGATTGCGCGAGCTAGGGCCTCCTCGTCCACGATGCCACCGCGGGCGGCGTTCACGAGCAGTGCGCTGCTCTTCATTTTCTTGAAGGCCGTGTCATCGATCATGTTTTTGGTCTCGGGCGTGAGTGGCGCGTGAATCGTCAAAAAGTCGGCCCGCTTGAAGAGAACGTCGAGCTCGACCAGCTCGATGCCGAGCTCGGCAGCCCGCTCGCTGCTCATCACGGGGTCTACGCCGATGACCTTCATCTTGAGGCCCTGGGCCCGGTCGGCGACGATGCGGCCGATGTTGCCGAGGCCGATGATGCCGAGTGTCTTGAACGCGATTTCGCGGCCCTGGAACTTGCTCTTCTCCCACTTGCCGCCGCGCATCGACGTGACCGCCTGTGGGATCTTTCTCGCGAGCGAGGCGAGCAGCGCCAAGGCGTGTTCGGCGGTCGTCACCGAGTTCCCGGTCGGAGTGTTCATCACCACGATGCCTCGCCGGCTGGCGGCCGGGATGTCCACGTTGTCGACGCCGATTCCCGCACGGCCGACCACCCTCAGGCGGTCTGCGCGTTCGATGACCCGCGGGGTGACCTGGGTGGCCGAGCGTATGATGAGCCCGTCGTAGTCTCCGATGATCTCGCAGAGCTCGTCTTCACTCATGCCGGGTCGAAACTCGAGGTCTACACCAGGCGCATCGCGCAAGACCTGGAGCCCAGCCTCGGCGAGCTTGTCGGACACGAGGACACGTACGTTGGACATCGCTACTCCTATGAATTCGGCTGGAAAAGCCGGCGCAGAGCTAGCAGCAGCCCATCGGGGGGTCAAGGAGGGAGGGCGGCCGCGTTCAGACCCAGTGGACGGCGCCAAGGCTGAGTAGAATCGCAGCGACGCGGTAACCGCGCTGCGGGTCACTGCTGCCCGGCTGCTGACTGACGAATTGCGCCAGTTGCTCGACGCTCTGTGGCGTCTCGCAGAGTCTGAGTGCGGCGCGAAGGTCGTCCGGAAGGGCGGCCGTGGCGACTCCCGTATCGATTCGATCCGGCTGGGCGACCCTGTCCTGTCCACGCTCCAAGATGAGCTTGGTCTCCATGCCGGCGGCGATGCGGCGCCGGATACCTCGATCGAGGATCTCCCAGGCGTCGAGACGCAGCGGAAAGCCGCTGCTGGGCGGGTCGACTCCATCGTAGAAGGTCGCAGTGCCCGACTCCCAGCTGAAGAGGTCTAGAAGCTTCTCTCGGACCTGCTCGGCAATGTGTTGAAAGAGCTCCAAGGGCTCGACGAGCGCGAGTGCGACCAGCGTGTCTCCCAGCTTGCCTTCGAAACGGGGCATCACCGCGAGCGCCATGTCGAGCTCCGTGCGCGTGATGACGCGCTCCTTGACGAGATGCTCCCCCAGAAGCTCCCCGGCGAGATTGCTCGTTACGAAAGCCGGGACGCCCTCTTTTGTGTAGACCTCCTTGCGGACGCCGCCTTGTTCGCAGAGCCAGAGGCCAGTGCGTCGCGCGACCAGCGTCCGCGCCAGGGCTCTTACGAAGCCGCCGTCCTCGAAGTTGATGCCTAGGTCCGCGGCCACCGAGTCTTGTACGCGCGTCGTGGTCGGCGTCATTCGGGAGACCGGGACGTGGCGGTAGAGATCGGTGATCGAAGAGAGCGGTTGAAAGTCACCGCCGGCGACGCTGATGTCGTCGCTGCCGTCGACTTGCCCCGTGGCCACCGCTTCGACCACTTTGGCGTAGGCGAGCGGGCCGACGGTCGCACCGTTCGGCTTTCGAATCGTGTACTCGAGCGGCGTGACGTTCGTCGTGCTCGGATGCTCGTCGGAGAGCAAGAGCGGCGTCGGCGGCATTGTCGCCTTGGGTATCGTGTCAGCCGAGGTCTTGCGCAATCGGGATTCGGCGGTGATGGAACCGACCAACGCGGCGAGCTCGGCGCGCAGCACTTCTTCGGGTCGGCTCTGCCACGGATCGAGCGCTGCCCAGAAGGCGCGCGCAGTGGGCGGCCGTTCCTCCGGACTCGCCGCAAGTGCCTCGAGAACTACGGCGCCGAGCCCTTCGGGCAAATGTGGCAGGAACTCCACGAACGGATGAACCTCGGCGTCGCGAATCGCGAGGAGCACGGCGAGCTCGCTGCCACCGGTAAACAAGGGTCGCCGCATGAAGAGCTCTGCGGCAATGACGCCGGTCGAGAAGAGATCGGCGCGCTGGTCGACGTTACCACCCGACACCTGCTCCGGCGCGAGGTAGCCGAGCTTGCCGTTGGCACGCACCGCGGTGTTCGCCTCGAAGGCATTGACGTCGGAGCGCGCGATGCCGAAATCGGCGATCTTCACATCGCCGTGAATCGAAATCAGGACGTTGGACGGGCTGATGTCGCGATGGACGATTCCGAGCGTGTCGCCTGCGGCATCGGTTGCGCGGTGCACGGCGTCGAGGCCGCTCAAGATCTGGCGCACCACGTAGACCACGAGGTCGTGCTCCAGCTTTCGGCTGTCGCGCGTGAGCCGACGGTTTAATCGCCAGAGGTCGCAGCCCGGAACGTACTCGAGCGTCAGGTAGGGCTGCCCGTCGATTTCGCCGTGGCCAAGGACGTGAACCACGTTCGGATGTGTGATTTGACTAGCGAGCCTGGCCTCTTCGGCGAACATCTGCTGTGCATTGGTTTCATCGGCGATATGCGGAAGCATTCGTTTCAAGACGACGACGCGCGGCTCGCCCGCCGCCCGTGGCTCGAGGGCACGAAAGACTTCCGCCATCCCGCCAACTGCAATACGGTCGACCAATGTGTAGTCGCCCAACGGGGTATTCGGCGGAGGCGCCGGCGGCGGTGACGATGGTCTTGGCACATCTGGATTGTAACGGTGTCAACGGAAAATATCGATATTAGGAAAACAAAGTTGCGCAGAATTCGGAGAATTTCATGGCCGATACAAGTTCGAGAGCCGGAGAACGGTATGCCAGTGCACAAATCCTCGACTACGCCGCGCGCACGCACCATCCCGAAGACAACGCACTCGCGCGCGCGTTCGAGGCTCCTGCGCGGCATGGCATGCCCGAAATTCAGCTCGGTCCCGCCGAGGGGAGGCTTTTGGAGCTGCTCCTTGGGCTCGCGAATGCGCGCAAAGTCGTCGAGGTCGGCACCTTGGCTGGCTATTCTGCGCTTTGGATCGCACGCGCGCTTCCGCCCGGCGGCCACCTTTGGACGATCGAGGCGAACCCCAAGCATGCGGGAGTCGCCGCCGAGGTCATTGGAGAGGCAGGATTCGGCGACCGCGTGACCATCATTCGAGATGACGCCGCTGAGATCCTTCCAAAGCTCAGTGATTCTGGACCATTTTGTGCCGTCTTCCTCGACGCAGACAAAGGCCGCTACGACCTGTACGGCCGCTGGGCGACGGAAAACCTGCGGATCGGGGGATTGCTGATCGGGGACAATGCCTATCTATTCGGCCGGCTCCTCGAAGACAGTGACGAGGCGCGGGCGATGCGCCGTTTTCACGAGGAGATGGCGGCCAGCTTCAATTCCGTCTGCGTGCCCACGCCGGATGGTTTGGCGGTTGGGGTCAAGCTGCCGTCAGTCGCTTGACCATTCTGCGCTGGGCAGGGATATAGGCTCCCGCGCTTCCGATCGCTCCGGGCTTGACGGCGTTTTGGAGCGGCCCTAACGGGCCGGCAGGGAGAGCTAAGGTCGAGCGAAGCTCGGCTTCGTAACCGCCGCCTGGTTCTTGTTCGTGGAAAAGTGACGAACCTACTTGTCCGACCCTCGAGCTTCGCCTACATGGCGGCCGGTCGTTTAGAGGACTGAAGAGAAAACGCAGCATGCAGATTTTCCCCCGCGAGTTGAACTACTTGCCTCCGGCGTTGGCCCTCGTGGCCGGCGGTCTCGGAGCAGGCGTGTTCATATTGTTCTGGGTCTACTTCACCCCACCCAACCTGCAGGTCGGCTACACGCCGAAGCAACCGGTCGAATACAGCCACCGCTTGCATGCGGGGGAGCTCGGAATGGACTGCCGCTACTGCCACTCCCAAATCGAGCGCTCCCATGAGGCAATGGTGCCGCCGACGCAGACTTGCATGGGCTGCCACGCAGTCGTGCACCCCGAGTCGGCCAAACTGGCGCCGGTTCGCGAGAGCTGGGAGACGGACGATGCGATCCCGTGGGTCCGTGTTCACCAGGTTCCCGATCACGCGTACTTCAACCATAGCGGACACCTCAGAGCCGGTGTCGGCTGCGCATCGTGCCACGGCCGGATCGACCAGATGGAGGTCGTCGGCGTAGTCGAGCCGATCGCGATGCAGTGGTGCCTGGAATGCCACCGCAACCCCGAAGAACACATTCGGCCCAAGAGCGAGATTACGAACATGAAATGGGAAGCCGACGAGGCCTGGCTGGCCCAGCGCGGTGCGATCGCGAGCGTTCTCAATCCACCTTTGCACTGTTCGGGGTGCCACCGATGACCCGTCGAAAGTCCTATGAGCTGAGCCCAGGGAAAGGTCCGTCGATGTGGCGGAGCCTCGAGGACAAGGCCCTGCCTGACGAGGAGCTGACGAAGCTTGCGCAAGAAGAGCAGCCCGGCGGTTTCATCACCGATCTCTTGAGCCCCAAGGCGCTCGTTTCACGTCGGTCCTTCGTCCAGGGCTCCTCGATCGCGGCCTTGGCTGCAGGGCTTCAGGGCTGCGTCCGTCGACCCAAGAACGAGATCCTTCCGTACAGCAAAGCGCCGGAGTACCTGGTGCCAGGCATCCCTTCCCACTTCGCCACGGTGACGTCCCGCGGACGTGATGCCCTCGGTGTCGTCGTCACCAATCACGACGGCCGTCCGACCAAGGTAGAGGGCAACGAGCAGCACACGAGGAGCCTCGGCGGCACCGATGTGCGCGCGCAGGCGTATGTTTGGGACCTGTACGACCCAGACCGCTCGCAGTCCCCGGCGCAGCGTCGAGGCAACGCGCTGGTCGACGCGACCGACGCCGACTTCGACAAGGCCTTGAAGGACTTGGCGCAAAAGCACGAGAAGGACCAGGGAGCCGGCCTTCGTATCCTGGCGCCGATTTCGAACAGCCCGTCGTTTCGCCGCATGCGCGACGAGGTGATCGCGAAGTTTCCGAAGGCACGCTTTCACACCTACAGCGCGATCAACGACGACAACGCACGCGAAGGCGCGCGCATCGCGTTTCAGGGCTCGCCGAACATTCCGGTGTACGACCACTCGAAGTCGGCGGTCACGCTGTCGCTTGGTTCGGACTTCCTCGGCTCCGAGCCAGGGTCCGTCGCGGCGGGTCGGCGTTTTTCCCACACGCGCATGCTCGGTTCGGCCGCCGGAACGATGAGCCGCCTCTACGTGCTCGAATCGAACTTCACGGTGACGGGCAGCATGGCCGACCACCGTCTACGAATCCCACAGGCGGACATCGAATGGTTTGCCCGCGCTCTGTTGATCACACTCGCGGGTCGCGGGGCGAACGATCTGAAGCCCATTGCCGATCTCGTGAGACGCGCCGACGGCGCGGTGGAATCAGACGGGATCAACCTCGAGTGGATCGACGCGGCTGCCGACGACCTCATCGCGAACCGGGGCCGCTCGCTCGTGATTCCAGGCGCAGGGCAGCCCGCGCGCGTGCATGCGATCGCGGCCGCGATCAACGCTGCGCTCGGCAACTTCGGAAGAACCACGTTCTTTGGTCCCGTCATCGATCCCGACGACGCGGCCAGCCGCGCCAGCATTTCGGACCTCGCCAAGAGTGCCGATGCGATCTCGTCGTTGATCATCCTCGGCGGAAACCCCGTCTACGATGCGCCGGCGGACGTGAGCTTCGCGGAGCTTCTCGGCCGGGAAGGGCTCACCTCGATCCATCTGGCAACGCACCGCAACGAGACCTCGGAGCGATGCAGCTGGCACGCACCGCTTGCGCACGAGCTCGAGGCCTGGGGCGATCAGCAGGCACTGGACGGCTCTGTGACGATCCAGCAACCGCTGATCGCGCCACTCTACGGCGGACGCAGCGAAATCGAGCTGCTTGCCTCCGTCGCGGGCGAGAAAACCGACTCTGGTCACGACATCGTTCGCGAGACTCAAGCGGGGCAGCTCGACAAGGACACCAAAGCCCTCCTCGATTACGGCGTACCAGCCACTGATTTGAGCAGCGACGTCATCTGGCGGCGTGCGCTTCACAGCGGGATTCTCCTGAGCCCCACACAGTCCAAACCGCCGGTGAACGTAGCCACGGTGGTCGAAGCTCTGATCACCTTCCGGACGCGTAGGCCCGTCACCAAGGACAATCTCGAAGTCGTCTTTGAACCCGATCCGGCTCTATGGGACGGCACCCACGCCAACAACCTCTGGGCGCTGGAACTGCCAAGCCCCATGACCAAGCTCGTCTGGGACAATGCCGCGCTGATCTCGCCGACCACGGCACGGGAGCTCGGGGTAAAGAACGGTCAGATGCTTCGCCTGAGCAAGGGCGAGGCCAAGGCCGAGATCCCGGCCTGGATCGTACCCGGACATGCGGACCACTCGGTGACCTTGACCCTTGGTTGGGGCCGAACCGCAGCGGGCCGATACGGCAATGGCAAGGGCTTCGATGTGAACCCGCTTCGAACATCCGGCCAAATGGACTTCACCGATGGTGTGACGGTCGAACCGCTCCGCGAAACCTACACTCTGGTGCAGACCCAGACGCACGATCGCATGGAAGGCCGCCCGATCGCGATCGACGCGACGCTCGATGAGTACAAGAAGGAGCCAGACTTCGCTTCCTACAGGTCCGTCGATCCAGTGAGCACCCCACCGCTGTGGAAACAGGTGGACTACAGCGAAGGTCACAAATGGGGGATGACGATCGACCTCAACGGGTGCACGGGTTGCAACGCCTGCGTCGTCGCCTGTCAGTCGGAGAACAACATCCCCGTTGTGGGCAAGTTCGAAGTGGAGCGGGGTCGCGAGATGCACTGGCTCCGCATCGACCGGTACTTCGTCGGTGACGACGAGAACAATCCCGAGGTCGCGGTGCAGCCGGTCACCTGTCAGCAGTGCGAGGAAGCGCCCTGCGAGAACGTCTGCCCAGTCAACGCGACGGTTCACTCGCCGGAGGGCCTCAACGACATGGTTTACAACCGCTGTGTGGGGACTCGATACTGCGCGAACAACTGTCCGTACAAGGTTCGACGCTTCAACTACCTCGACTGGCACGGCCACCTGGACGACAAGTTTGGTTGGTACGAGGACTTCCCGGAATCGAGGAAGCTCCAGTTCAATCCCAACGTCACCGTTCGAATGCGCGGCGTCATGGAGAAATGCACCTATTGCGTGCAGCGCATCGAAAAGGGGAAGCTCTCGGCAAAGCTCGACGGCCGCACACTCCGGGACGGCGAGATCAAGAGCGCCTGCCAGCAGGCCTGCCCGACCGGGGCCATCACGTTCGGCGACCTCAACGACCCGAAGAGCCGTGTGTCGAAGTTGGCTGCCGTCGACCGAAACTACAAGCTGCTGGCAGAAATCGGCACGCGTCCGCGCACGTCGTTCCTGGCACGCATCCGGAACCCAAACCCCCAGCTGAAGGGAAATGGGTAAGAACCAATGAGCTACGACGCACCCATCAAAGAGCTCGGCGAGACGTCCCTTCTGCCCGAAGGCACGACCGCCAACGACATCACCGAGACCATCGCTGGCGTCACGGAGAACCCCGCCCCACGGGGTTGGTGGCTCCTGTTCTTACTCTCGCTCTCCGCCCTTGGTGTGATGAGCGCCGCGCTTGCGTACTTGTTCGTGCAGGGCGTGGGGGTCTGGGGCAACAACGCACCCGTCTACTGGGCGTGGGACATCACCAACTTCGTCTGGTGGATTGGTATCGGTCACGCTGGCACGCTGATCTCCGCGATTCTCTTCTTGTTCAGGCAGAAGTGGCGAACGAGCATCAACCGCTTCGCCGAGGCGATGACGGTCTTCGCGGTGCTCTGCGCGGGCTTGTTCCCGGCGATCCACACCGGCCGCCCATGGTTCGACTATTACTTGTTCCCGCTGCCAAACCAGATGGACATGTGGCCCAACTTCAAGAGCCCGCTGATGTGGGATGTCTTTGCGGTCAGCACCTATCTGACGATCAGCGTGATCTTCTGGTACGTAGGCTTGATCCCGGACTTCGCGACACTGCGTGACCGGTCGAAGAACCTCACGCGCAAGCGGATCTACGGATTCTTCGCGCTCGGCTGGCGAGGCGCACATCGGCACTGGCAGCACTACGAGCGGGCGTACCTAATCTTCGCCGGCATCTCGACCCCACTGGTCCTCTCGGTTCACTCGGTCGTCTCCTTCGACTTCGCGACGTCGGTCGTTCCTGGCTGGCACACGACGATTTTCCCGCCGTACTTCGTCGCTGGCGCCGTCTTCAGCGGATTCGCGCTGGTGATGACGCTGATGTTGATCTGCCGCTCGATCTTCAAGCTGCAAAATATCGTGACGATCCGGCACTTGGACTTGATGAACAAGTTCATGCTCGGTGTGTCGCTCCTGGTCGGCTACGCGTACGCGATGGAGTTCTTCATCGCCTGGTACTCGTCTAACCCGTACGAGCAGTGGGTGTTCTTCCACAACCGTCTCGGGTGGGGGCAGCTCGATAGCAACGGCAACTGGGGCCCGCTCTGGTGGGCGTACTACGCGATGGTGTTCTGCAACGTCATCGTCCCCCAGGTTTTCTGGTTCAAGCGAGCGCGCACGAGCGTTCCAATCATGCTCATCGCGAGCGTTCTCATCAACATCGGGATGTGGTTCGAGCGCTTCGTGATCATCGTCACGTCGACGTACCAGGACTTCCTGCCGTCTTCCTGGGGCATGTTCCATCCAACGGCGATTGACATCCTGACCTACCTAGGAACTTTCGGATTGTTCTTTACGCTGTTCCTGCTCTTCGTTCGCTGGATACCGATGATCGCCATCGCGGAGGTCAAAGGCAATCTACCGGGCGCGCATCCTGATATGCACGCCATCCAGGCACATGACGAGGCACCGGACGCAGTTGGCGCGCCGGTACCCGCGGAGTAACGCGAATCATGGCTAACGACACAAAAAAGCCCGCCCTTTACCTCGCCGAATACGAGACGCCGAACGCGATCGCTCAGGCGGCGATGAAGGTGCGAGACGCCGGCTACAAGAACTGGGATTGCCACACCCCGTACGCCATGCACGGCATGGACGAGGCCATGGGGCTCAAGCCCACGCGAATCGGGGTGCTCTCATTCATCTTTGGGATGCTCGGTGTGGCGACCGCGGTGGCGTTGATGCAGTACACCAATGCTTTCGATTTCAACCTGTTGAACATCGGCGCCGGCTATCCGCTCATCGTTGGCGGCAAGCCGCCGGGTGCGTTCCCGTCGATGGTGCCAATCATGTTCGAGCTCGGGATTCTTTTGTGCGGCTTCGCGACGCTCTTCGGTTTGCTCGGCATCATCAAGCTGCCGATGCACAATCA
>RCNF010000316.1_pt1 | contig 23766 bp, 23 predicted proteins | sample 2041311 | NCBI WGS metagenome assembly RCNF01 (sample SAMN09708228, study PRJNA481090) | Marine sediment metagenome, whole genome shotgun sequencing project. | biome: marine sediment; feature: ocean; material: sediment; isolation source: Sewage treatment plant 2 marine sediment (STP2) ... | reverse complement strand
CCGGGAGACTAAAGCGGGCGTAGCTCAGTTGGTAGAGCGCAACCTTGCCAAGGTTGAGGTCGTGAGTTCGAGCCTCATCGCCCGCTCCAGACGCTAAAACGGGTCCACATTCGTGGGCCCGTTTTTTTTATGGCGATGTAGCAATCACCATCATGCAGACATCGCTGCCCACGTTGCCTACACTGGTCTGAACGTGCAACGACCAATTTCGAGGGTTAATCATGGTCAGATTCCCATTTGCGGTAATTTTGCTGGTGCTCCCATTCTCCAGCTCAGGTGCGGCGACTCCCGACACCGTATTTCTGGAGGAACTGACCTGGACGGAAGTTCGTGCAGCGATAGATAGTGGTACGAGCACCATTATCGTTCCTACCGCCGGCACCGAACAGAATGGTCCGCACATGGTCCTGGGTAAGCACAAATACCGGATTAATGCAGGCTCTGAGCGCATTGCTCGCGCACTGGGCAATACGCTGGTGGCGCCCGTGATGACTTATGTACCGGAGGGTGAGATCGACCCACCAAGCGGGCACATGCGTTACGCGGGGACAATTACGATTCCAAATGAGGTGTTCAAAGCAGTGCTGGAAAGCACAGCGCGCAGCCTGAGGGCACATGGCTTCACAGATATCCTGTTCATTGGTGACAGCGGGCCGAACCAGCAGGGTATGCAGGACGTGGCGGAATTTCTGAACAAGGAATGGTCCTCTGAGGAAGCAAGAGTGCATTACATTTCCGATTGGTATACATCGACAGCATTTCGCGAATGGCTGCTGGAGCAAGGCGAAACGGATGAAACAATGGGACGCCACGCCGGGTTGGTCGACACTGCCAAGATGCTGGCAGTTGCCCCGCAACATGTCCGTACCGATGCGATGTCTGTCGGCAAAGGAATGGACGTTGATGGCGTGACTGGCAACCCGACCCTGGCAACTGCCGAAATCGGTAGAAAGGGCATGGACTTTTCGTTCGATGCTGCAATGGCTCAGATTCGACAGTTACTAGGCGATAACTAGCTCGCTTAAATTCAGGACGAACCAACCCCATGAAAGACTGCAATCAATGTGGCAAGTGTTGCAAGCACTATAGCGATGGCGGCCTGTCAGCATCCTCGAGCGAGATAGATTGGTGGGAAGAGTACCGCCCGGATATTTTTAGTTATGTCAGTGACGGGCAGATATGGATAAGTCCTGACACCGGCAAACAACTGGTGAGTTGCCCATGGCTGCAGAAACTACCTGACCAGGAAAAGTATGTTTGCAGCATCTACGCTGATCGTCCCAACGACTGCAAATACTATCCTGTCGACATAGACCAGATGCTGCGGGACGACTGCGAGATGCTGGAAGTCCGGGACTTGCGTAACCCGAAAAAGGCGCAGCGGACTCTGGATGATCTTATGGCTGATAGCCGCCCGCCTGTGAGCAGGTGAGGTATTAGGGGGACAGTGACCATAACCAGTCAACCCTAGTTACGGTCACTGTCCCTCCATCTCAAAGAGTGAAGGGACGGTTGCTGTAAGTTTTGCCGTGTCCCTAAAGCGTCCCAAGAGGAATTGCGGCACTTCTCACGTAGTACTCGTCATCTGTCTTGCTGGTCCATGATGCGATCAGGCTACCGCTGTGAAGAACAAGTTGCGGCACGCTGAAGGGGAAAATATCCGCTGCTTCCTGCAGTACGTGAACCTCGCCCAATTCGCCTGATGCAGAAACGCGCCTTAATTGGAGCTCTGCCGTGCCATCACCGGTATTGTGATGCCAGCTGACGACGAGGTCGCCGTTCGGCAGAAGCGCCGAACCAACATGGCCCAGTGGTTGGTCTTCCGAAACTTCGACAGGTGTCGAGAACGATTTCCCGGAATCGGCCGACCAAGCGGCCTGCACCCTCGGTCGCTCATCAGCTGCTGTAAACCAGGCAACCGCTACGTCTGAACCACTCGCCTGAATCACCGGGCCGTTCACAGGGCAACCGGGAATATCCCAGTTGTCGTCGCTGACCGCCTGGCCGTCTTGCCATTCTCCATCAACAAGGCGCGACACATAGATATCCCGAATCTCTTTAACAGTCCGATCACGATAGACAGCAACCGGACCTTCTGCGGTAATCGCAACATCGGTCTGACAACAATCACAGGTCAGATCATCGACCAGTACGTCACTCGTACCGGACAAATCGGCAGCGAAAGTTGCCGAGCGAAGTGTCATGCCACTGGCTGCAACATCATCCGTTACGTCATTGACCATTTTGCGCCCATCCAGCCAGATCATGCCGACGCCGCCATCATTCGGAAATATCGTGACAAAGCCATGCTCGGTATCAGTGCCATCTGAATGCGGGTTGAAGGGCTCCGACCAGTTACTGCCACCGTCATCAGACAGCGCTACAAAAATGTCGTAGGCGTATCCTCCAGCCGCACGCCTAACCAGCCAATGGGCAGCCCACAACGAGTCTGACACCGGCACTACCGACGGGAAATCGGCCCAGTTTACGAACCAGTTCTCACCTGAGGTCACAGTCGCAGGGGCTCCCCAGGCGCCGTCAACGAGCATTGAGTAGCGCAGAGCATTGCCAGCGCCGTGCGGCTCGAGCCAGCTAAGAACCACCGAACCTGCAACACCAGTCACCAGATTGGGACCCATGCTACCAACAGCAGCCGGCGTCTCCAGCAACCTGATTTCATTGCTCACAGCCTCAGGCCCCGGATCGGTCCCGCATCCGACCAAGCTAATGATCATAAGCAGGGGCCAAAGCGATGGATTCATTGTTCGATTTTTCATGCCAGCATTATGCGGAAATGGCAGGTTGTTTACCAAGAACGGCATTTTGAAATTGATTCGCGGGAATAGGGCGGTATACTGCCTCGCCTTATTAACCAGTATGCTGTGTTTTCAGACCGGACACCTTCTCCGGTCGACCTTTGGCTAGGTGGCAGAGTGGTCATGCAGCGGCCTGCAAAGCCGCGTACAGCGGTTCGATTCCGCTCCTAGCCTCCATTCTCAATCACGCAGCCCGGGTGGCGGAACTGGTAGACGCTACGGACTTAAAATCCGTTGCCAGAAATGGCGTGCCGGTTCGATTCCGGCTCCGGGCACCAGGTTTGCCTACTAACCTAATACAAGCCACAAATGGCCGGTGCAAACCTACCTTTAGTAGTGCCAATTGGCGCAGCGCTATAGCCAGTTTACGATCCCAAAAGCACTACCGACCGGTGCAAACCTACCTTCAGTAATGTCAATCAGCGAAGCGCTAAAGCCAGATTACGATCCCAAAAGCACTACCGACCGGTGCAAACCTGCCTTTATTGCTGGCAACCTGGGCCGCGCTATTACAACCCCACGCGCCCAATTCGTATACCAGCTCCATCCAAATCTGCCTTCTAGTAACTCCACCAGGCAAAGCACTAATCCGGCTCGAAATCTCTTAGACCTGAAATGACCGGGATTTGACGTATTCGGCCAAGATCCTAAAAGGCAATCCCGGCAAAGTATTGGCACAACATGGAGCAAAAGGCAGATCTGTCAAAGGAGATTAAAAATGGCTACATTTGGTGTTGCACAAATCAACCGGGGTGAACGCATCGCTCAAAAAGCGTCTCGTAGAGGAATGAGTATTAATCATGTGTACGGCCAGTTTGCCGTCACATTTTCGCCTGAACGTATTGATCAACTGCGGCGCAAAACCGGAAAACTGAAGCCGGGTGTGATTGCGCTGTGTGGCACGCTGGATGAAGTCAATGATTTCCTGAAAACTGTTAGCAACGATTCCGATGAATCGATCCAAGGATAAAGGCATGGATTAGTCTGGTCGCAGATATTACTCCGGCCTGAACCGGGTTATTATCGCCCGACCAACGTCGCAACCCGGTGTCCTGCCAGAATAAATTACGGACTGGCGATCTCAGTCGCATTCAACAGGTAATATTCTGACAGCACTAAAACCGGAAACTCGCCTTGCTGGATGTTTGGGGAAATCAGATTAAGAACTCCCTGATTTTACTCTGACCCCAACACTCTTGCTGGTAATGGCGTTACTGAGAACCTGCCACAGATCAACACGATACTTTCGTTTGTAGCGGTGATGATTGCCGCACATGAAGCCACCGGCACACCTCTTGTGCCAATTACGACGATTGGCTTACTTGCCTTTTGCCTGATGATATCGAGCGTCGTTGGGCTGACGGCAATCGTCAGCGGCTGGGGAACGAAGAGGCCTTAATTGCTGCAGCGTCGTTGCCAGCCCGCATTCAATCATTAACACCACGTTGAGTCTCGGTAGCGCTTGGTACGTCGCAGTCTACGTGTTAGCAACATCCCACTGCGATTCCGCCGTACCATTTATTGCCAGGACCGCGACAAACGGATTCAACTATTTTTGTCGTTAGGAAAATTAGTCAGAGATTAGCGACAAGAGAAAAACAGCCATGCTTGTCATGGAGTTAGCAACTTCACATAAGGCGGAGTCTTGAAAACAGTCTCTATTTGGCGACAGCCTACAAACAAACTAAACATAAGCCACTTAGCAAGATTACTTAAATCCAATTCTTGTTTCCTGTTCCTGTTTTGCGACAGTTTTACCATTCCAGGTCGTTCCGGCTTGTGACGCCTGCAGTCGCAGCAGATTACTGCTCCCTGATGCATTGATTTTTAAGGATTTTTCTATTCTGGCACGTTAATTGCTTGTACTAGCAGTGCACGCAATCTTTGATAGATACGAATCTTCAAATTCAGGTTGGGCTACCAGTTACAGGTTCCTGGCAGATAAGTTTTCGAAATCAAATTCCGCAGGTCGAGTGTCGCATTACGCCCGCGTCATTGTGTCATGTGGCAAAACCAGCAACGAGTTCACCAGTATCGATGCAATTTAGTTAATCGAAAAAGGCAAAACCACCGCAAGGTGGCGACGCAAAGCTACCGGTCCAGGGTTGACACCTGAGACAGCGGGGCTGCCAGAGGCACGGTTGCTGCAGCGCGCTCGCAGAACTCGTATAGACGCACCGTGTTTAGAAATCACCCTTAGCCAGCCGTTATTCAGCCATATCGCATGGTTAGCAGCAATTAGTCAGAATAGGATGAAATTTTTGAATGTAAAACTCGGGTTTTTGCTCCTTATTGTCGTACCTGTATCGCTCGGCCTCGTTGACCCATTTGGCTCTACCAATGCGGTTGCAGCACCAGGCGGAAACAGCGCCCCAACAATCTCCGGGAATCCCGCATCATCGGCACAGGTTGGCAAAAGTTACTATTTTAAGCCACGCGCCACGGATTCCAACGGCGACAATTTGACCTTCAGTATTCGCAACAAGCCACGCTGGGCCAGGTTTGACAAGTCATCCGGAAAACTGAGCGGAAAACCCACTAGTGGTGACATTGGGAAAAACAGCAACATCGTTATCAGTGTTTCTGATGGCCGAAAAGGTCGGTCGCTGCCAGCTTTCTCCATACAGGTCAACAAGGGTAGCAGCCAAAGCAATAGCGCTCCCACTATCTCTGGAAGTCCCGCATCTTCCGTACAGGTTGCTAAGAGCTACTACTTCAAACCGAATGCCAAGGATTCCAATAACGACAAGCTGACGTTCAGCATTCGCAACAAGCCAAGTTGGTCCAGATTCGACAAAGCATCCGGAAAACTTACGGGAAAACCGGCGCGAAGCCATATTGGGGCAACCAACAACATCGTCATTTCGGTTTCCGATGGTAAGAAAAGTCAATCATTGAAATCATTCTCAATTCGGGTCTCGAAAGGCGGTAACCAGAGCAATGCAGCCCCAACTATTTCCGGAAACCCAGCTACGTCCGCGAAAGTCGGCGTTCGCTACTATTTCAAGCCAGCTGCGAAAGACGCCAATGGCGACAAGCTGGCATTTAGCATTCGAAACAAACCCACATGGGCTAGTTTTAGCAAGTCGACGGGCAAGCTGGATGGAAAACCGCTCAAGAGTGATATTGGAAAGACCAGCAACATCATCATCGCGGTTTCCGACGGAAAGAATAGCCGGGCATTGAAATCATTTTCTATTCGAGTTGGCGGTGGCACCAGTGGCAACGGTCCGACAATTTCGGGCAATCCAGCGTCCTCAGTAATGGAAGGTACTCGCTATTACTTTCGCCCGACAGCGACGGATCCAAACGGTGACAAACTGACATTTAGCGTCACAAATAAGCCGCCCTGGGCAACATTCAGGAAATACTCAGGCAAAATATTAGGAACTCCGACCAGGAGTGACTGGGGCATATATGACAAAATTTCGATAACTGTTACGGATGGTCGATCCAGTAAGTCATTACCGCCATTCTCAATTAGTGTTGCCAAAAAAAATGCAGACAATGCCCCGTCGATTTCGGGCCAACCGGCGACGTCGATCAATGTACGCAACAAATATGTATTCAAACCCCAGGCTGCAGATGCGGACGGCGACAAGTTGATCTTTAGCATTGAGAACAAGCCTGATTGGGCGAACTTCAATTCAACCAGCGGTAAACTGTCGGGATCACCATCATCAAGTGACGTGGGTGAACACGGCGATATATTGATTTCCGTTAGCGACGGTACGAGCTTTACATCTCTCGCGAGTTTTTCAATTAATGTCACACAACTTGGGCTGGGATCAGTAACGCTGTCGTGGACAGCGCCAACGCTCAATACCGACGGCTCTCCATTGCGTGACCTTACCGGATACAAGGTCTACTACGGTGTGTCTCGCGGTTCATATCCTAATGAAGTAATGATCGACAACCCCGGTTTGACAACCTACGTAGTCGAGAACCTCGCGGAGAACACTTACTATTTTGTCGCCACATCGATAAACAGCAGTGGAATTGAAAGTGACTATTCAAATGTTGCAGTGCGAAGGGCAAGTCGCAGCCAATAGGTTGAATTGAATGACGAGCCGGTTTGATGCTTATCGGTGTTCACCACGAACGTCAATCACGCATTGTTATCGATCTTGGCCGTGCCAACAATCGCTGCCAGCAGGGGAGCGAAAAGAGCGTTACCCAATTCAGAGCAACACATCAATCCTGGCGCTGCGCCAGCAATCGTGAAATTCGGTGCCCCGCCAAAATGACTTGTGACCTGGCGAATTCGGTGGCATTCAACAAGTAAAACTCTGACAGCACGATATTCGGAAACTTTTCTTGCTCCAGGCCGCTAAGCAGCTGCTCCTTAACGTCGTCGGTGTAGACATGCGCCTTCGCCATTTGGAAGTGGCGTTTGGCCCAAAAGTTTATCGATCCGACAGCAACGTTGTCTCTTGCGAGGATGTCCCTGGTCAGGTCACCTGGCACCAGGTTTTCGAAATTGTTCGGCAAGCTGTCCCACACGGCGTGCAGGTTTCTTGGCCCATCTTCCCACTCCACGTTAATGCTGTTTCCACCTCTGTCGCCTTCCGGGTAATAAGCGCGACTGAATAGTGCAACGTTGTGCAAAGGCTGGTGCATGTCGCCGACGAGATGCAAAATCCAGCACAACGCTATCGCTTTTTCTGCATCGGATACACCAGCATCAGTCCATAGCAGCAAATTCCCCTTCAGTGCCTGCATTACGTTCAGATTCTGTCTTAATGGAGGGCTGAAATCTGTGGACACGTTGTGATCGAGATTGCCATCAAGTTCTTTCTCGTCAGCCGCTTCGAGATAAATGGGCATATTGATGTAATGCCACGTGCTGCGATTATACTTCGCTCGATTATCATCTTCGAAGCGGCCGGCGATGTCGGGCCAGATTGATGCTTGTTCAAACAACCAGAGGTTCTTCTCAGATTGTGTACCGCTGGCGACTCCGTCCGGCATAGCGCCCTGAAAATCTTCGCGAAAGCGTGGGTGTGCTGTCAGAATCCGGCTTGCGTGTTGCTGCTGCTCGGAGGTAAGCAATTCATAGGCGATTTCCGCTGTTGCTTTATGGCCGGTTGCGTTCCAGGCACCAGCGGGTTGCGTCCAGATTAGTATTGCTGCAGCGATGAGGGAGGCGGTGCAGCTGGCGATGTGCTTTCTTGTTCTTGCGGTGTTGGTCAAACGGAAATCCTCAAGTTAGACCCTTGTGTAAAACAGGATAACATTGCAAGTGCTTAGCTGGTATTCGCAGCTAAATCCGCTCTCACAGTTTTCCCCAACCTGTGGGAGCGGCTTCAGCCGCGAATGACACTGGGTGCAGGGTGATATTGCACAGGTTAGGATAGGGCATGGCCAAATTTTACTTCTATTACTCGTCCATGAATGCGGGCAAATCCACCGCGCTTTTGCAGTCTAGCTACAACTACCGTGAGCGCGGTATGCAGACGCTGATCCTTGCCCCGGATCTTGATGATCGCTATGGCAAAGGCAAAGTTACCTCCAGAATCGGCCTGGAGTCGCATGCCACGACATTCCGCAGCGCGGATGATTTGTACAAATTGATCGCCGCGAAAGTCGAGGAGGCACCGTTGCATTGCGTGCTGATCGACGAAGCGCAGTTCCTCAGTAAAGAACAGGTATTTCAACTGGGTGAGGTAACGGACGAATTGAATATCCCTGTACTGGCTTATGGACTACGCACAGATTTCCAGGGAGAGCCTTTCCCTGGCAGCCAGTATCTTCTCGCCTGGGCAGACAACATAAAGGAACTTAAAGCCATCTGCTTCTGCGGCGGCAAGGCGACAATGGTGCTTCGACTTGATCAGGACGGCAATGCGATTACACAAGGCTCGCAGGTAGAGATTGGTGGCAACGACCGATACGTGTCGATGTGCCGCAAGCACTTCAAGGAAAATTATTATCGGGAAACACTGGTGCCATTGCACCAGTTGCCGCTAGAGGTTATCGAAGAGCCGTAGAATCAGGCTTAGTCGGTTTCGCCAGAGGCTTCGTTAACCTCATCCGCAACAGGCATTAATTGCGTGTTCTCTTTGGCCAGCACGCGACGCATATCTTCAATCGATTTCATAACAATTGTATCGCTGAAGCCGAGACCTTCCAAAGCTACCCTGTCTTTCGCTCCCGGATCGACAAACTTGATGCCGTGGTTACCAATGCTGATGATGTCATTGTTGATCAGCACCTGATTCGATATTCTGCGCGAATTGACAAATGTGCCATTGGAACTGTTGAGATCCATCAGCAGCGTAGCTTCTCCGTGACGAACAAACATCGCGTGATGGCGACTAACGAAACTGCTGTCGATGGATAAATCATTGTGGTCTGAGCGACCGATCAGCAACCGTGGGCCGTCGATAAGCTGTTTCTTCACGGTTTTACCGTTGTGCGTCAAATATATAGTTGGCGGCGGGGCACCTTTATCTTTGTCGCCAGCCTGTTTGGCAATTGCCGGCTCCCTTGTCAGCGTGCTTACCGGAATAGACGGCCGCTCAATATGTTCAGAACGAATCGGGCAATATTCAGCCTTGGCCAGTGCGAGTAATGCAAGTCGATCGACGATGCCAGGCCAGCCACCGGAAGCAATATGTAATTCATCGCAAACTTCATCCGGGAACACATTTTCCGGATCAAAGCAGCCACCTGAACGCATTTTCGCGTACAAATAATCCGTCACCTCATCCATGGTCAATGGTTCGAGGTGAAAATCTCCCGACAGACGCTTGGCGATCCCCTCCATGGCAGTGGCCCGCGTGATGTACTGAACGGGACGATCGCTGGCCAGCACAAGCCGTAATGCAAATTTTTCCCTGACCCGGACCTTGGCAAGCTCGCACAATACCCGTAGTGCACTGGGGTTCATCGCATGTGTGTTTTCGATGATGCACATGGGTGGTTTTCCTGACGCAGTCTGCTGCAGGATAAAAACCTTGACCATGTTGATGAGTTCATTGACCGAATTGAATTTATGCTCGAAGCCATACTGGCTAAGCATCGCTTCCAGCAGCGCGGTAGTGTTTAGTCCGGCACCGTCAATAACCGCCATCGCGCTTTTGGTGCCCTGCATCTCCGCAAAGTGCCTGATAATGGTCGTCTTGCCAGAGAGGGTTGGGCCCTGGAAGAGGCCCAGGCCATGGAAATTCTTATAGGTTTGTTCGAGGAAATTGAACGCTGCCTCTTGCGCCGCATAGCCGACAAAGACCAACGGCCGCCCGTGAGAGCGAAACGGTTGTTCCTGAAGTCCGGCAGCACGTAGTTCCATATATTTGAACCCGGTGGCAGTTGTAATTTGTCTTTCTGATACAGTTACTTTCTAAACATTGTAGTTATTTAGAAAGTGGCGTGACAGATCAGTCTACTTTTCGACCGAACGTCTTGCAATCGACATATGGTTGTTTCCTTTGCGATCATAGAGGCACAAAAGATAACAAGTAACTTACCTTATAAGTCACTTGTTAGTTGTTGGTATCTAACATAAAAATGACATCCGTAATTAATATGAAAACTGTCGTCGAAGAGAGACAGGTGGGGCTAAGACATTGACTGCAAAGCTGTCTGGGAAAGACCTTTGCCTGCTGCGCGGTGATCGTTGTCTCTTTCAAGAATTAAATTTTGCGCTGAACCGTGGCGAGCTGTTGCTGGTCGAGGGAACCAACGGTAGTGGCAAGACAAGTCTCTTGCGAGCCATCGCCGGGTTGCTCGAATTTGAAACGGGGCAGATTGATTGGCGGGGACAGCCTGTCCTGGCAAACCATCAGGCCTTTCGTTCCGACCTCGTGTGGCTTTCGCACCGGGTTGGTTTCAAGGGGGATCTCACGCTACTTGAAAACCTGTCCTTTGAAACCGGGTTGCGGGCCACTGCGACTGAACGCCTGGAGACATCGCTGGAACGCCTGGGTCTGACAAAACTGACCCAGCTGCCGTTCCGCGTCTTATCAGCTGGTCAGCAGCGCCGCGTCGCCCTGGCACGAATGCTGATGGCAAAAGCACCGCTGTGGATGATGGATGAACCCTTCACCAATCTCGATACCGGCGGGCAGGCGTTGGTTCGGGAAGTCATGGCGGAGCATCTTGCGCGGGATGGCCTGTGCGTTGTGGCGTCGCACCAGAATATCGAACTGGATGCACCGGTCAGGCGGCTGCAACTCTGATGGCAAATATCGATATCAACATGCCCGGGCTATGGCAGGGCTTTACGACCGTCATCAGGCGCGACCTGATGCTGGCCTGGAAACGCCCGGGTGACATATTGAACCCGCTGTTCTTCTTCGCAATGGTTTGCACGTTGTTTCCCCTCGCTGTCGGGCCGAGCTCGGCGCAGCTGTCGATCAGCGGCCCGGGAATTGTCTGGGTTGCGGCTTTGCTGGCGACGTTGTTGTCGCTAAACAGCCTGTTTCTCAGTGATTTCGAGGATGGCAGCCTGGATCAGCTGATTTTGAGTCCGCAGCCGCTGCCATTGCTCGCGCTCGGCAAAACCGTCGCGCACTGGCTTTTTGCCGGTTTGCCGCTGGTACTCGTGTCGCCACTGGTCGCGATAACCTTCCATATGCCCAGCCGCACGATCGGCGTGATGATGCTCACCCTGACTTTTGGCACGATCAGCCTGAGTTTGCTGGGTTCAATCGGTGCGGCACTGACCGTTGGCCTGCATCGTGGAACAGCGCTGCTAAGCCTGCTAATCCTGCCTCTGGCCATGCCAGTATTGATATTCGGGGCGCGGACAGTAGCGCTGGCTGCTGCAGATGACGCTGTTTCAGCCGGCATATACTTTCTCTCTGCCTATTGCATATTGGCCCTGACGCTCGCACCATTCGCGACGGCTGCAGCATTGAAAATCAGCAACGAGTAGTCCAACACATGTGGAAATTCCTGCACAAACTGGCATCACCGCCACACTTTTATGACCTTTCGGCGAAAATCATCCCGTGGTTCGTCGTGCCCGGCACTATCCTTATCATTTACGGGACGATCGCCGGATTATTTTATGCGCCTCCCGATTATCAGCAGGGCGATGCATTCCGCATTATCTATGTGCACGTGCCGGCAGCTTATCTCTCGATGCTTGCGTACATGGTTATGGCAATTTCGGCCGGAATCGGGCTAATTTGGCGCATTAAATTATCCCACGCCGTGGCGGCGGGTGCGGCTCCGTTAGGCGCCTGGTTCACGTTTCTCGCCCTGATAACCGGCTCGATCTGGGGGCGACCGATGTGGGGAACTTGGTGGGAGTGGGGCGATCCAAGACTGACATCCGAACTGATTATGCTGTTCCTGTATTTTGGCTACATGGCGTTGCGAGCTGCGATTGATGACACGACCAAGGCCGACAAAGCCAGTGCTGTACTGGCGCTCGTCGGGGCCGTAAATATTCCAATTATTCATTTCTCGGTCGAGTGGTGGAGTTCGCTGCACCAGGGCGCAACGATTGTTCGGGCGGACGGGCCAGCAATGCCAACCGAGATGCTCTTTCCACTATTGGCCATGATCCTGGGTTTTTCGCTTATATTTGGCGCGTTATTGCTTGGCAGGGTGCGATCCGAGGTCCTATTCCGTGAACGCCGTTCACGCTGGGTAAAGAGCCTCGTCTTATCATCGGGAGAGCAGGGATAATGGAAGCATTTGCGATGGGTGGTTACGGCGCCTATGTATGGAGCTCTTTCGCTTTGACCCTGATTGTCGTCATCATTTGTGTGGTGCAGGTCAAACGCCGGCATCAGCAGGTTTTTAGCGACATCAAAACACGCCTTCGCGCTATGGATACAGATCAATGAAACCAAGACAACAACGAATGCTCGCAGTGGGACTGGCAGGCGCCGGCATAGTGATTGCGGCCGCACTGACGCTGCAGGCGTTCAAAGAAAACATGATGTTCTACGTCGAGATTTCGGAAGTTGCCAAAGGCAACTATCCACAGGATCGAAACTTTCGCGTTGGTGGCCTCGTTGTGGATGGCAGCGTAAAACGACAGACTGGCGAGCTTGAAGTTGAATTCGCCGTTTCGGATCTGGAGAATGAGTTGGTAATCACCTATGACGGCATACTTCCGGATCTGTTTCGCGAAGGTCAGGGCATCATTGCCCACGGCCGAATGGGTGACAACGGCACATTCACAGCTGATGAAGTCCTCGCAAAACACGATGAAAATTACATGCCACCGGAAGTTGCCGAGACTTTGGCGAAACATGCTGCTGCGCAGGAAGCTGCACTGGAAGCAGAAAGGGCCGAACAGTGATTCCTGAGATCGGACATTTTGCGCTGATCCTGGCGCTCTCGCTGGCAGTCTGTCAGGGCGTACTGCCGTTGATCGGCGCCTATCGCAATGATGCGGCGTTGATGGGCGTCGCCCGCCCGGCAGCACTTGGTCAGCTCGTGTTTATAGTCATCTCGTTTGCCTGCCTGACCTGGTCTTTCCTGGAAAGCGATTTTTCGGTTTTGTATGTGGCTAACCATTCACAGCTGGCGCTGCCTTCGATATATAAGATTTCAGCCGTCTGGGGAGCGCATGAGGGCTCTTTATTGCTCTGGGTCCTGCTACTCGCAGGCTGGACCGTTGCCGTCAGTCGTTACAGCGACGATTTGCCGGAATCGTTTGCCGCACGCGTTATCGGCGTACTCGGCTTGCTCAGTGTCGGCTTCCTGTTGTTCACCTTGCTTACATCGAATCCGTTTGAGCGCTTGATTCCGGCGCCGTTGGATGGCGCTGATCTTAATCCACTGCTGCAGGATCCGGGACTCGCAATTCACCCGCCCATTCTCTACACCGGGTACGTAGGATTCTCTGTGGCGTTCGCATTCGCCATAGCAGCAATGTTGACTGGCAACCTCGATCAGGCCTGGGCTCGCTGGACGCGCCCCTGGACAACCTGGGCATGGCTGTTCCTGACAGTCGGCATCGCACTGGGCAGCTGGTGGGCTTATTACGAATTAGGCTGGGGTGGCTGGTGGTTCTGGGACCCGGTCGAAAATGCATCTTTCATGCCATGGCTTGCTGGTACAGCGTTAATCCACTCACTGGCCGTCACTGAGAAACGCGGGCTGTTCAAAAGCTGGACGTTACTGCTTTCAATTACGGCATTTTCACTGAGTCTGCTGGGTACGTTCCTGGTTCGTTCAGGCATCCTGATTTCCGTACATGCGTTCGCAACGGATCCGGGCCGTGGCCTGTTTATCCTTGGATTCCTGACTGTAACGATAGGCGGCGCGCTGGCGCTGTATGCGTGGCGTGCGCCCGGGCTTGATTCCGCCGCAGGCTTTAAGGCATTTTCCAGGGAAACTTTCCTGCTGCTGAACAACGTCCTATTGGTTATTGCTGCCACGCTGATTCTCGCTGGCACGCTTGCGCCACTGCTGGTGGAAGTTTTCGATGCGGGCAAGATTTCTGTTGGACCGCCGTGGTTCGAGATCGCTTTTGCCATTCCCATGGTGCCATTGGTTTTACTGATCGGCGTGGGCATGCATACCGCGTGGCGTAGCCAGGCATTCCAGCCTTTGTTTGATCAACTCAAGTTTCCGGCGCTCATTGCTATTGTTGCCGGCATCCTGATCCCGATAGTGGCATACGGACGATTCGGTGTGCTGCTGACCGTCGGAGTCATCGCAGGCGTCTGGATTATGATTGCCTCAGTGATCCATCCGCTGCGTTCCTGGCGGCGGGCGCCGGGAACACCAGGCATGACACGTAGCGTACTTGGCATGTCCGTTGCGCATTTCGGTGTTGGCATGTTCGTTATTGGCGTAACAATCGTCTCCGCATTCACTGAGGAAGCTGATGTCAGCGTGCGCCAGGGAGAATCGGTTTCAGTTGCCGGCTACGATTTCGAGTTGCGCAGTTTGCGTAACGTCGAGGGACCAAATTACCAGGCAGTCGAAGGCGAAATCGATATACATAAGGACGGCGAGTTTGTCGCGCAACTGCGGCCGCAGAAAAGAACTTATCTCGTACAACAGAGCCCGATGACAGAGGCAGGTATTGAGGCAAGCTGGAATCGAGACTTGTTTGTCGCACTGGGCGATCCACTGGGCAACGATACCTGGAGCCTGCGTGTGCAATACAAACCTATGATTCGATTTATCTGGATGGGCGCATTTGTTATGGCGCTCGGCGGAATGCTCGCCGCCAGCGACCGTCGTTATCGACTGACCGCAAAAGTAAAAGAGAAAACGACGAATTTGAGCGGGGAACCAGCCTGATGATGCGGTACCTCGCACCTTTGGTGGTTTTCGCCATCATGATCCCCATTTTTATGGTCGGGCTGAAGAGGGACCCCACGATGTTGCCGTCGCCCTTTATCGACAAACCGGCGCCGCAATTTGAATTACCGAAACTGAAGGACCTGAGCCAGACGGTTAGCAACAAGGATTACGCAGGGCAGGTCGCCCTCATCAATGTATGGGCAACATGGTGTGTCGGTTGCCGCCAGGAACACGACTTTCTCGTGCGCTTGTCGCAGGAAAACCCGTTACCGATTTACGGATTAAACTGGCGGGATGATCACGAGAAGGGACTTGCATGGCTGAACCAGCTTGGCGATCCCTATGTCGCATCCGGATATGACGCCGATGGCCGGGCAGGCATCGATTGGGGTGTTTATGGTGCGCCGGAGACGTTTCTGATCAGCGAAAATGGCCGGGTTTTATACAAGCACCTTGGGCCACTGAATCGTGTGATCTGGGATCGTGAATTCGTGCCAAGAATTGCAGCAGATAGTGGTGCAGCCCAATGAAAAAGCTTTTTGCTGCGATTTTATTGCTTGCCATAACTTCGTCGAGCGTATTTGCGATCGATACCGGCAAGCCATTTGATGACCCGGAACTCCAGGCGCGTTACGAAACGATTGTCTCAGAAGTGCGTTGCCTGAAATGCCAGAACCAGACCATTAAGGACTCAAGCGCATTTCTCGCCGGCGACTTGCGCCGCGAAATTCGCCGCTTGCTTACCGAAGGAAAAACCGACGCCGAAGTTTATGATTTCCTGGTGGTGCGTTACGGTGAGTTCGCGCTGTATCGTCCACGTATGAGTGGCAAAACATTGATTCTTTGGATCGCTCCGGGCTTGTTCATATTGCTCGGCAGCATTGTCGCCATACGTGTCGTGCGGGCCAGAATGTCCATGCCGATAGATGATGAAGAAATAGAACCCGAACAGGCAGCGAACTAGATAATGCTCTGGGTAATTTTCGGCGGTATGCTGTTTGTGGCAGTGATGATCGTAGCGATACCGCTCTACAAAAAGCAAAACAGCCTGTCGGCAACATCTTTGCTTTCGGTCGTTACCGTAACGGCAATCGCTGCCGTCATATACTCCCAGATTGGCACGCCAACATTACCAGCAGATGTGAGCGAGACACCGAACGTTGAGGCAATGGTCGAATCACTGGCTGCCCGACTGCAGGAAAATCCGAACGATGCTGATGGCTGGAAAATGCTCGGCCGCTCCTATCTGCAGCTAAAAGATTTCTCCGGGGCCATAACGGCATACCAGCAAGCGGTGAACCTTGAGTCCGGGCAGAACGCGCAAACGCTGGCAGATCTTGGCGAGGTAATCCTGTTGAGTGACCCGCGTACATTGCACGGCGAAGCGGGTGAGTTGTTTGAAAATGCGTTGGTCATACAACCTAACAACCCGAAAGCATTATTCTACTCTGGCATGGCAGCGATTGATCGCGGTGAACCAGAACTCGGTGCCGATCGCTGGGAAGCGTTGCTCGCAACATCACCCCCACCGAATATAGAAAGCATGTTGCGAGAACGTATCGCCGAATTGCGTGGTGAAACGGTAGCAGCCCCTGCGGCGAGTCCGGGGCTGGTAATCAATGTCGACGTATCTCTAGGTGCTGCAGCCGCAGCTGTCGCTAATGGCGATGCAACTGTGTTCATCATTGCCCGGGATCCGGCACAACCATCGCCCCCGCTTGCCGCGGTTAGGCGGCGCGTATCGGAATTACCTGCAGTGGTTGAGATTGGGGACGCAGATGCCATGATCCCCGGGCGCGTGCCGTCTGGATTCAAGACAGTGGAAATCATTGCGCGAGTCTCTATGTCCGGACAACCCATTGCCCAGTCCGGCGACTGGTTTGGCCAACAGGTCATCGAAACGTCTGCCGCAGATATTGTCCGAATAACGATCGATCAGCCCGTTCCTTAATCTGCTCGCGAACACTGCACGAATTCGCTGCAGTTCCATGAAACCGGTATCGGCTTCAATGAAAAGCGACGCTTTGGCGCCATTGCAGGTATTCGCCCGCTGGGCGGGCTCCTACAGTTGCTAATAAGAATTGTAGGAGCCTGCCCAGCGGGCGATTGCCTGACAGCCTCATAATCGGTTACTGCTTGACAGCGGGCGGCCAGTGCCCGGATATTGGACTGACCAGATGCCGGGGGGCACCATTACGTGGACAAGTTTGAGCTGACGAAAACAGCGCATGGTCATCAGCTGAAGGTGCCAAAGCGTGGCACTTCTTTGCTGCGTTATCCGTTGTACAACAAAGGTACGGGGTTCTCGCAGGAGGAACGCCGTCGGTTCGGCCTGGAGGGTCTGCTGCCCTCGCAACACAACGATATCGAGACTCAGGCGCAACGGGTCTTCAATACGATCATGTTCAACGAGGATCCCGTTGGTCGGCATATCGGATTGGCCGCGCTTCAGGACAGGAATGAACACCTCTATTACAAAATCCTGAGCCAGCATCTTGAAGAGCTCATGCCGATTGTTTATACGCCGACGGTTGGCAAAGCCTCACAGTATTTCAGTCGCGTGTTTCGACGTGCGCGCGGCATCTGGATCACCCCCGAATACGTTGGCCGCATCGAACAGATACTGCGCGACGCGGCACCTTTTACCGACGTCCAGTTGATGGTCGTAACAGATAACGAATCAATACTTGGTATCGGAGATCAGGGTGCTGGTGGCATGGCAATTAGCGTTGGCAAACTCGCTCTCTATTGCGCCGGAGCAGGCATCCATCCGGCGCGCACATTGCCCATTAGTCTTGACGTTGGTACAAACAATCAATCACTGCTCGATGATCCGCTTTACCTGGGTTGGCGCCAGCCACGCTTGCGCGGCGCGAAATATGATGAGTTGATTGAGGAGTTTGTTACAGCTGCGCGTGCGGTATTTCCTGAGGTTGTCATTCAGTGGGAAGACTTCCGCAAAGAAAACGCATTGAAAATTCTGGATAAGTACCGGCATGCGGTACCGTCCTTCAACGACGACATACAAGGCACCGGCGCTGTCGCGCTCGCTTGTATCCTGGCAGCATGCCGCATCACGAGCACAGACATCAAAGAGCACCGTGTATTGATCTACGGCGCCGGCGCAGCCGGTCTCGGAATAGCGCGCCAGATTAAAGTTGAAATGCAAAGAGCCGGTTTGAGCGGGGACGATCTGCAGCGAGCAATCCTCGTAATGGACAGTCGCGGCATCCTCAGTGATGACCGGACATTTGACGACTACAAACAGGAACTCGCATGGCCCGCGGCGATGGCAGCCGATCTTGAACTGAACGACGCACAACGGAAAACGCTGGAACGCGTCGTTGGCGCGTACAAACCCACGGTTTTGATCGGTACGTCAGGGCAGGGTGGCTCGTTCGATGAAGAGACCATTTGCACGATGGCAGCGGCCACCGAATCGCCCGTAGTCCTGCCAATGTCCAATCCCACATCGATCAGTGAGGGCACACCCGAAAGCATATTGCGCTGGACTGAGGGGAAGGCGCTGGTTGCAACCGGCAGCCCGTTCGACGACGTTCCGATGCGCGGTGGGCCGCAAAGAATCGGGCAGGCGAACAATGTTTTCATATTTCCTGGTCTCGGCCTCGGCACCATAATTAGCGGGGCATCAGAAGTGACCGCGGACATGATCAGCATGGCGTCGCAGGCTTTAGCTGATAGCCTCAGTGATGAAGAACTGGCTGCACGCTGCCTTATGCCGGAGGTTACTCGCTTGTGGGAAGTGACAGGGGCTGTTGCGATGGCCGTGGCTCAGTGCGCGATGGACGATGGCGTAGCGGAGAGAGTGGATAGCAAGACACTGCACGGAAAACTCGAAGACTACCGTTGGAAGTCGGAGTATCCGGATTTTGTTACCGAATGACTCGGCCCGATCCGGCTGGAGATTAAAATTGAACGAAAATGAAAACATTGAAGCGGCGCCGATGTGTTTTGCCTGTGGCGCCGACAATCCTATCGGCTTGCGAATCAAGTTCGAATTTGCAAATGATCGTTGCACGGGACAATTCACCGGTACAAAAAATCATGTCGGCTTCGAAAACACCGTGCACGGCGGCATTATTTATTCGGCACTTGATGACGTGATGGCGAACACATTGTACCTGCAAGACCTGAAGGCACATACGGCACGCTGCGAAATTCGTTACCGCCAAGCACTGGAAGTCGGGCAAACCATAAACCTGGTTGGCTGGATCGAAAGCAAGCGACGACGCCTGATTGTTCTAAAAGGGGAAGCCAGGCTCGCCGAGGATGATACGTTGATTGCTGATTGTGACGCGAAATTTATGCTGGCTTAGCGCTGATTTGTAGCTGAGGCTATCGCTATCGTTTGATCGATTCTCACCACATTCGCAATCGATGCCTGGTGGGAGGATGTACAACAGCATAAACACAAGCAATAGGTATTGCGTATTCTTGAGGCCGGATTTTCAGAAAGCATAGAGCTGGTCCGACAAAACATCGATTACGTGAGCGGTGACCGCCATGCATAGGCAGAATTAATAGCCCACTGCCGCCCCATCAAAGCGCATTTCTGTCGCACCGTGGTACACCCCCGTTTCGGGATCGCGCCATACGGCCTGGTACCCGCCAACCGACCCGATGTAGGGTCTGGTGCCATAGTCGACGACATGCCCACGCCGACGCAGCTCCTCAACCACATCAGGATTGACGCCTGACTCCAGTAACAGCCGCCCACCATCCGTCATTTCGCTTCCCGTGGGTTGTGAATCGCCCGAATGTATAAAACGTGCCGCATCCCCGGCTTCCTGCACATTCATTTCCAGGTCGATGATGTTGACGAGAATCTGTACATGCCCCTGCGGCTGCAGAAATCCGCCCATCACGCCGAAGGCCATCACCGGTTGCTCATCTTTCATCAGCATGCCGGGAATGATGGTATGGAACGGCCGTTTTCCGGGCGCATAAACATTCGCGTGTCCTTCCTCCAGCGTAAAGGCAGAGCCGCGATTCTGTAACGGAAAACCCAGACCCTCGGGAACGATGCCGCTGCCGAATTCCCAGTAATTACTCTGTATGAAAGACACCATCATGCCGTCACTGTCAGCAACGGAAAGATACGTCGTGTCACCGTGGGGTGGTGGCGATCCGGCTGCCTGATCGAGGGCCGCTTTTTCCGGATTGATAAGTCCCCGACGTTCGTTCGCGTACTCCTGTGACAGCAGCCACTCGACGTCTGACTGGTCAAATGCCGGGTCCGCGTAGTATTTCGCACGATCTTCATAGGCGAGCTTGGTCGCCTCGACCATCAGGTGCCAGAAATCAGCATTGTCGCGTCCCATCTCGCCGAGCGGATAACCCTCGAGGATGGTCAACATTTGCAGCGCGGCAATACCCTGTCCGTTTGGTGGCAACTCATAGACATCGTAGCCCCGGTAACCTACAGACACCGGCGTCACCCATTCGCCTGCGTGCGCACTAATGTCACTTAACTGCAGTTCACCGCCGCCTTGCTGCACTGCCGCCACGATTTGTCGTGCCGTCTCGCCCTGGTAAAAACTTTCGCGCCCGCCGGCAGCAAGACGCTCATAGCTACTGGCAAGGTCCGGGTTCTTAAATATCTGCCCGACACGTGGCGCTTCACCATCGATTTGATAGGTACGAAATAATTCTGCCAGTAAATCGGCAGGCAGGTCACTTTTCTTAAACTCGGCAAGCGACTCTGCCCACAACGCTGCATCGACCTCGGTTAGTGGAATACCGGCTTTCGCGTAATCAATTGATGGTTGTAACAACTGTGCCATCGGCAGCTTACCGAAGCGCTCATGCAACGCATACCAGCCGTCAACTGCACCCGGAACACTAACGGACATAGGTCCGAACAGCGGAATGCGTTCTTCGTCGCCAAGTGCCGCTCGCATCGCTTCGTAGGTGAATCCACGTGGCGTGCGGCCACTGCCATTGTAGCCATGCAATTTACTGCTCTTCGGGTCCCACACAATTGCAAAAAGATCGCCACCGATGCCACACATATGTGGCTCAACCAAGGCGAGCATTGCGTTCGCTGCAATCGCAGCATCTATGGCGCTTCCGCCTTTCTTAAGAATATCGATCGCAATGGACGACGCAATTGGATGTGACGTTGCGGCCATTCCATTTACGCCTAGTGCCGGGCTGCGACTGGCATAGCCCTCGCCAGTGTAACGAGTGCCACCGCCAGTACCTTCCGTGACTCCCACGGACATACACAGACACAATGCAACCGCCATGAAAAATCTTCGAAACATCAAATTATCTATCACTGCTTCCCCACCCCTGACTTCGATCTTATCGATTGAAATACACCCAAGCCCACCTGTTCCGGGACGGTAAAATTAATCGTTCGCAGAGATAAGTATACTGTCCCCGGATTCAAGCACCAGACAAAGGGGATACCACGTGACTGCCAGCCAACGCATATTTACGATGATTACGTTGCTCGCCACGCAAATGGCCTGGGCTGTTGGCGATCCGCCGGCAATGACGCGCATTGAATTTGACCAACTGATGCAAGAGATTTCCAACTGGGGACGTTGGGGTGCGAACGATCAACTTGGCACACTGAATCTCATTACGCCCGCAAAGCGCCGTGAGGCGGCATCCCTGGTCGAAGATGGTGTAACAGTATCGATGGCCCTGGATCTGAACAAACAAGAAGATGAACTAAACACGAGTCCATTCGAGCACCAGGTCATCATTGCAGAGTTTGGCGGCCACACGGGAATCGTCGATACATTCTCGGTAAATTATCACGGCTATGCCCATTCACATATTGATGGATTGCAGCACATCACGCATAAAGGCGAGCTATACAACGGAATGTCGCTGGAGAGCGTTCGGCCGGAAGGCACGGAGCGGCTTGGAATTCAAAATGTTGGAATTAATGGAGTTTTTACTCGCGGAGTATTGATCGATATGCCACGTTTTCTTGACATCGATTTTCTGCCAGCGGGAACAGCGATTACTGTTAAAGATTTAGAGGCGTGGGAAAAAGAAGCCGGCGTGACCGTAGGCAGTGGTGACGTGCTATTGATCCGCACCGGGCGTTGGACACAGGTCGCCCAGGAAGGCCAGTGGAATTTCATGGAAAAGGCGGCTGGTTTGCATGCGTCGGTGGCGGCCTGGCTGAAATCCAGAGACGTCGCGGTGATCGGCTGCGACGGTGTATCTGATGTTACGCCTTCCGGTGTGGAGGGGCTGGTGATTCCCCTGCATGAACTGGTAATAGCAGGTCTTGGCATGCCGATGCTCGACAACCTGGATCTGGAAGCAGTCGCGGAAGCAGCTGCAGAACGCGGCCGCTCTACTTTTTTGTTTGTGGGCGCACCATTGCGCGTACCTGGTGGTACAGGCTCGCCACTGAACCCGCTCGCGGTATTTTAGGTATCTTTAGTCCGCTTCTGATTTCGCAGATGCGACCCGAACGGTATCACCAGACTCGTCATTTTCGGCGCGGCGTTCTGTTTCTTTGGCCAGCACTTCATGCATGTAGGTCAGCGCCGCATGCAGTCGTCTGAGTTGGGCATCTGACAACGCCGCAATCTCTACCGCCTCAAGCGCGTCCGTGACGCACTTTGTCGGATCTTCGTCGATCGCCTTTTGTAGTGTGGTATTACTCATAGCCAGTAAGTCTATCAATCGCATTGGCTGCCAGCCGTGACCCCGGTCACGTGGCGCGAGCGTCGTCATTCAGGCTAAAATGCCGACGATTTTTGCGCCTGGTTCGGCGGCGTGTTGTTTACAGGAGAAAAATGTGTCCTTACCTGCATTACTTGAAGGCAGATTGCGAATCCCGGTTATCGGTGCGCCGTTGTTTATAGTTTCAGGACCGGAGCTTGTAATAGCGCAATGCAAGGCTGGAATTGTCGGTGCATTTCCCGCGCTTAACGCGCGACCGCAACCGGTGCTGGATGAGTGGCTCGAGCGGATCACGACTGAACTGGACGAATTCGCGAGTGCCAATCCCGACGTTCCGGTCGCGCCATACGCGGTCAACCAGATCGTGCATCAGAGCAATGACCGCTTGCGGCAAGATGTCGAGTCGTGTGTCAAATTCAAAGTGCCCATCGTTATTACCAGCCTTCGTCCTCCTGCCGAGGTTGTGGAAGCCATCCACAGTTACGGTGGCCTGGTATTTCACGATGTCATCAGCGTTCGTCATGCCCGTAAAGCTATTGGACAGGGCGTGGACGGGATCATTACGGTTTGCGCCGGCGCCGGTGGTCATGCGGGTACGCTCAGCCCGTTTGCGTTGGTGAAAGAAGTCCGTGAGTTTTACGATGGCACCATTATTCTCTCTGGTGCCATGAGTCGCGGTAACGACGCGTTGGCGGCACAAGCAATTGGTGCTGACCTCGCTTATATCGGTACACGTTTTATTGCGACCAAAGAAGCCAACGCTCAGGCCGATTACAAAGAGATGATCGTCAGTAGTGACGCTGACGATATTGCTTACTCGTCCCTGTTTACGGGAGTGCACGGCAGCTATCTGAAAGGCAGCATCACCAACGCCGGGCTGGACCCGGATAATTTGCCCGAAGCCGACAAGAACACAATGAATTTCGGCAGCGGCGGCGGTTCAAAGGCCAAAGCCTGGCGAGATATCTGGGGTGCGGGGCAGGGCGTCGGCAGCATCGGCGATATTCCGGCGGTTGATGATCTGGTTAAACGGATGGAGCAGGAGTATCTC
>RCNF010000332.1_pt1 | contig 23801 bp, 22 predicted proteins | sample 2041311 | NCBI WGS metagenome assembly RCNF01 (sample SAMN09708228, study PRJNA481090) | Marine sediment metagenome, whole genome shotgun sequencing project. | biome: marine sediment; feature: ocean; material: sediment; isolation source: Sewage treatment plant 2 marine sediment (STP2) ... | reverse complement strand
GCTTTCTTTCGTTTGCGTTGCTCGATCTTGCTGTTTCATCATCTCCTCACAATCATACCGACCGGTCGGTATGTTATATTAATCGAAATTACCCCTTGATGCAAGGGGTAGAAACTCCTACTTCTTATGTGGATTTCCTGCTTACCGCTTCCCGGCTCGCTCAAAATGTCAGTATTACAGAGCCCTTCCCGCCCTTGTCATTGCGAGGAACAGGGTGACGAAGCAATCTCCGCGCTAGAAAGGAGGAGATTGCTTCGCTTCGTTCGCAATGACATTAAGGGGCGGGCTTCGTCAGCAAGTAATTGTGTCTATTACAAATGAGGAGTCCTCAAAAGCAACATCCTAGGGATTTCTCGCTTCGCTCGAAATGACATTGCTACAGAGCCCTTCCCTCCCTTGTCATTGCGAGGGACAGAACGAAGCATTCTCCTCCTCAAGATGTGTGAGGGGTATTGCCTTGACGTGTGATAACCTCCCGTTGGAGTTGAACCTGCTGGAAGTTGGATGTGTGAGGCCGGCGGACCGACACTCGGTCAATCACCCAAGAGTGACCTCTCCTCTTTATTCTCCGATGATTTTAACCAACACCCTTTTCCTTCTCCCCCCATCAAATTCGCCATAGAAGATTTGTTCCCAGGGTCCGAAATCGAGCCGGCCATTGGTCAAAGCAACGACAACTTCACGCCCCATGATTTGGCGTTTCATGTGTGCATCCGCGTTGTCCTCACCTGTTCGATTGTGGAGGTATTGGCTGGTTGGTGCGTGCGGTGCAAGGTTCTCAAGCCACACCTCGTAGTCCTCGTGTAGACCTGACTCATCATCGTTAATAAAAACAGATGCCGTGATATGCATTGCGTTGATGAGCACGAGACCTTCCTGCATCCCACTCTCACGCAGACAGGCGTCAACTTCCGGGGTTATGTTGATCAACGCTCGCCGGCTCGGGGTGTTAAACCACAGCTCTTTTCGATAGGATTGCATCTCGATCCCTCCTTTCCCGAAGACAGGGAAATAACTCAGTTTCCTCCATCATACAGCACCGGACTCAAACAACATCGACTGAAGCTCCATCCGCTCGAGCCCATCAGGACTGACCGTGCAGGGCAAGACAGGCAACACCCTATTCTACGTTGAATGAGAGGAAGGTCATACTGGGGACAGATTAATTAAGGACAAAATCCAGCGGCAAAGCAATCACTGCGCTGGATTTCTAGCTTGGGTTAATCCTAACTGAAAATTAGAAAACTACGCTCAACACTCACTAAAACCGCACGCGTAGCACTTGCGGCATCCCTCTTCATTAACCAGTGCTGCTGCGCCGCACTCCGGGCAGAGATCTCCAATGCGCATCGTCAGCTGATTCTCCGGGGATGTTTCTTGAATGAGGGTACCCGGAATTATTTCCGGCGTCTCTTCTAAGTACGCGGCGAGTGCACGCGCCAAACCATCGGGCAGTGAAAGGACCCGGTTGGGACCAAAGCCCGTCGGTCGCCCGCCTCCGATTCCAGCGAGTTGTCTAACTACCTCGCCAAGCCGGTCTCGTGGTGGTACAGGCGAAGCAATGCGCAACAAATAGGAGATTAATCGCCCGATTGCCTCAGACACTGCAGCAGTCTCAGATCCAGCTTTTGCAGTGGTAATAAATATTTCGAATGGCTGTCCGGCTCCGCCCCTGTTTTCATTGATCGTCACAAATGCTTTCCCGAGAGGGGTTGTTATTTGATAGGTACAGCCGTCGAGGCGCTGTTCCCGCGGCTTTTTCCCTTCCAGCCAGAGATGGATTTGGCGCTGCGCACCTTCCTTCAGCGTTTTCGAATCTGCAGTCCCCTTTGTCTCGAGCACGACTTTCTGTCGTGATCCCGTAACATATACTGTCAAGCCTTTACAGCCGAGCTCCCAGGAAAGTATGTAGGCTTGAGCGACTTCTTCCACAGTAGCGTCCGCGGGGAAGTTGCAGGTCTTACTCATGCTATTGTCGACAAATACCTGCATGGCAGCCTGCATGCGTACGTGCTCGTCAGCCGAGATATCGTGCGAGACGACGAACACATCGCGGACGTCCTCTGGTACGGCTTCAATTTCCTGGCACGAGCCGTGTTTCATCACCGCCTCAATGATCATCTCTCTCGTTAAATCATCAACCCCATCTTCAATGAGCGCTTGATCAAACATCGGGCTTGTATACGTGAGCCGTAGATCATTGCCGCCATCATCAACATGCCGGTAATACGCAAGAGCGAAAACCGGTTCGCAGCCATAGCCCTCACATCCAGCGACTGTGGCAATCGTTCCTGTCGGCGCGACAGTCGTCTGAGCAGCATTTCGTATTCCCGTCTGTTGGATCCCTTCGAGAACGTCCTGCCAGTCAACCTGCGGTCGCCCGTAGTCTCGCGTGAAAGGACGCAGAGGCTTGGGTGGCTCCCATGTGATTCGGTCTGGATCATAGATACTACCTTCGATTACCGAGAATGGGCCGCGCTCTCGCGCCAACTCGACGCTCGTTGACATGCTGTGGAAACGGATGAACTCCATTACCTGACCGGAAAATTCCTGGGCTTCCTCCGAGCCGTAGCGAATTCCTGTGTGATACAGCAAATCACCAAGTCCCATAATGCCCAAACCGATTCGCCGTGCTCGCAAAGCAGCTTCTCTAAGCTGCGGAACTGCTGGAACGTAGGCATTTGCGCTCACAACATCATCTAGGAAGCGGGTTGCTAGCTGGACGCTTTCGCGCAGTTTCGACCAATCGACAGATCGATTTGGTCCGAAATGTTCTGCGAGGTTAATCGAACCTAGGCAGCAGTTTTCATAAGGGCCAAGCCATTGCTCGCCGCAAGGGTTCGTAGCTTCAAGATCGTACAGATGTGGAACCGGGTTGCTCCGATTTGCAGCATCTAGGAAAAGTACACCTGGTTCTCCGTTATGATGAGCTTGTTGAACGATTTTATTAAAGAGTTCGCGGGCGCGAACCCGTTCATAGACGATGAACTCGGCATTCGATTCTAGAAGTTGGCGATGTGTTCTGTTGAACTCGCTATACTCCGGCGAAGATATGTCCGGGAAACGCAGCTCCCACCAATCATCGTTCTTAACGGCCTCCATGAATGCATCGGTAATACCGATCGAGATGTTGAAATTCGTGATCGCATTCTCGTCCGTCTTGCAGCTGATGAAAGACTCGATATCGGGGTGGTCGACTCTGAGTACGGCCATATTTGCCCCGCGCCGGGTGCCGCCCTGGGCGATAACATCGAAAGCGCGGTCGTACACCCTCAAAAAACCAACCGGACCCGTCGCCTCACCTCTCGAAGAGTTTACCAAGTCACCGTTTGGGCGCAATCTTGAGAATGAGAAACCGTTGCCCCCGCCGGTCTGCTGAATTAAAGCAGCATTACGCAGTGTCTGGAAGATGCCTTCTGAATCACGTCCCATGTCATCAGCAATTGGCAGGACGAAGCAAGCAGCGAGCTGGCCAAGAGGTGTGCCTGCTCCGGTGAAGGTCGGTGAGTTGGGAAAAAAACGCTTGCTGGTGATAAGTTCATAGAAATCACGGGCGACCGATTCGATCTCGACGTCCCATTCCTCTTCCACAAGCGCAACATTGTAGGCAACCCGCCAGAACATCTCCTCCATTGTCTCGCTTGGTTGACCATCTTCCCCGCGTCGAAGATAACGCTTAACCAAAACCGTCTTGGCGTTATCAGATATCTCAACGGCACGTAAGTCTTCTGGGCGCGAAGGGGTTCTTGTTATCTCATTATTTAGATCTACAGCCACACCTGTTGGATCCGTTTCCAACGTCCACTCCCTCCGAAATAACCATCACCCATCAAACTTGCCACAACAAATATCAAGGCGGGTCACACATGAAACAATCACATTTCGAGCAGAAAATCTATTTCATCGCGAACGGCTTGTAGATCGTCAAGACCTAGATAAACGATCGCATAGCGAATATAGGCAACGTGATCGAGGTCTTTTAATCCTGCAATAACCATATCGCCGACAACTCTTGAGGAGACTTCCGCTTTTCCCATCGCCTGGAGAGTCGATTCGACCTCACCGACGAGACGTTCACTATCTGCTGCCGATACCGGTCGCTTTGCACAAGCGATCCGGATCCCCTGGTGAAGCTTCTCGCGGCTGAACTCTTCCCGGGTTCCATCCTGTTTGGTGATTAGCGGAGAGGCAAGGACTGCCCGCTCGTACGTGCTGAAGCGCTGACTGCACCCTATACACTCCCTGCGACGCCGAACGCCACCCCGTGAGTCACGCGTTGTATCGATAACACGGGTTCTTTCTCCCTCACAGTACGGGCAGCGCATTTATTCCTCGCTTATGGCACAGTTGTTCCACGCCATATCTAGGTGCTCCAAAGTTGACATCCCCAACCGATTGGGGGTAGAGCGGTAAATTTTAGCATAATGAGGAACATCTCAACAAGGTTATAAGCACCATCTGAACCTTAAAATAATTGGTACTTTGGTCCCCCCCCCAGCAAGAAACACAACAGACCGTAACCGGGAGGAGGTACCGGCGACGGTCTGTGTGTATGGATGCCCTTAGAGAAAACCGTGCGGCAAACGGTTCCTAAGGGCGTTTAGGGGTAGGAGTCGACTGGCCGAGCCGAGAGCCCACCCACCTTAACGTCTACGTAAGAAAGCCGGGATGTCCAGATTGTTCATATCAAAAGCTTGCGGCTGGAATTCTTCGGCGGTGACAGCTGCCTGCCCTTCCTGCGCATGCGATTCCGTTCGACTGCGCGGCCTGCGCATCGCGTGGTGAAGTCCACCAGTACGCTCAAAACCGGTTGCGATTACGGTAACGCGCAATTCCTCGCCCATATTGGGGTCGATGACTGCGCCGAAGATCAAGTTGACATCTGGGTGCGCCGTTTCCTTGATGATCGCCGCGGCTTGATTGACCTCGTACAGGCTCAGATCATGCCCGCCCGTAACATTGAAAAGAATGCCTCGTGCGCCATCGATTGTGATATCCAGAAGATGACTAGAAATGGCCTGCTCGGCAGCTACGCGGGAACGATCCTCACCCGAAGCCCTGCCGACAGCCATCAAAGCTGCGCCTCCCTCGGACATGATCGTGCGCACATCCGCGAAGTCGAGATTGATGAGGCCGGGGACGGTGATCAGCTCACTGATACCCTGAATACCCTGGTGGAGCACATCGTCCGCAATCTTGAATGCGTCATGCAGGCTGGCCTTTTTGTCCGCGATCTGCAGCAAACGATCATTCGGGATAACGATAAGCGTATCGACTTTTTCTTTCAATTCATCGATACCGGACTCGGCAGCTTGCGCCCGCTTCGCGCCCTCGAAGGTGAATGGTCTCGTGACCACGCCGATGGTCAACGCTCCAATCTCCCTTGCGATCTGGGCGACGATCGGTGCAGCGCCAGTTCCTGTGCCGCCTCCGATCCCCGCGGCGATGAAGACCATGTCACTGCCCTTGAGGACTTCATAAAGATCCTCTGCAGACTCTTCGGCGGCTTTCTGGCCCGTCTCCGGGTTGCCTCCTGCGCCAAGCCCGCGAGTCAGTTTATCGCCAATGCGAACCCTGGTAGATGCATTCGAAAGAAGAAGCGCCTGGGCATCGGTGTTGATGGCAATGAACTCTATGCCCACCAGGCCTTCTTCAATCATGCGGTTGACAGCGTTGCTTCCACCGCCGCCAATTCCAACAACCTTAATCCTTGCAAATGATTCCGTCTGTGGTATGGGTTTCATTTTCTTCCTCCTCCTCAAACTAAGTTTCGTTGTCTTATCCACCCCAGCCCTGTCAAGAGTTTCGGGCTGGAGTAAGGGATTTATCCGGGCAGTAATCGCTTGAAAAAACCTATTGTTTTCTCCAAGCTAAAGTTTGGCAGCGTAAAACCGGCATAGGTAAAACCTTCAACTCCAGTCGCCTCTCCCAGCACATGCGCCCAATAAAGTAAGCCCAGGCTAGCTGCGTAAGCCGGTGAACGTAAACGATCCACTAAACCGAGCATGCGCTCCGGTTCCGCGATCCGAACGGGTAAATGAAGTATTTCATTAGCAACATCACGGATGCCTGGCAGCTGGCTTGTCCCTCCGGCCAACACAATTCCTGCCGGCAGCAAGCCATCATATCCACTGCGTTTCACTTCCTGCCTTACCAAACTAAATAATTCCTCGATCCGCGGCTCAATAATTACCGCCATGTCTCTACACTTGATGCGGATTGACTGCTCCTCACCGAAGGGACGAACAGCGAACGCTTGATCGGGATCAAAGCCTGAAGGCCTGGCATAACCATGGCGTCTTTTCGCAGACTCTGCAGTCTCGTGGGGTAGATGCAAAACCTGGGCAATGTCATTTGAAAGATGCTCCCCACCCACGGGGATAACCGCGGTATGCCAGACTGCCCCCTCAATGTAGATTGCTATATCAGTCGTTCCCGCACCGATGTCGCAGAGCATCACGCCCATTTCTTGTTCGGTCTCGCTCAGCGTAACCCCGGCCGATGCGAGTGATCCAAGCACCCAGCCATCAACATCGATCCCGGCTGCCTCGATACATTTCTCAAGATTTCGCAGCGCAGTGTTGCTAGCTGTCACGATGTGGGCTTCCACTTCAAGACGGTAGCCATGCATGCCGACAGCAGACTTAATCCCATCCTGACCATCGACGACGAAGGCTCGCGGGATGACATGAACGATAGCCCGATCGTATGGGATCACAATTGAACGGGCGGCCTCGATCGCTCTACTCACATCATCGCCGCTGATCGTCCGGCCCGTCACACCCGTCATACCCTTGCTGTTGAGCGAGGAGACATGAGATCCGGAGAGACTGACCATTGCGGAGGTGATCTCGTACCCCGAAGTTCGCTCGGCCTTATCCTTTGAAATCCGGATTGCCTGAGCTAATGACTCAAGGTTAACGACGCCCCCTTTACGCATACCTTTCGATGGCGCTTCGCCAATGCCGATCACACGCAGCTTTCCATCAGGCGTGGAATGTCCCACGAGCATGCAAATTTTGCTCGTGCCGATATCCAACCCGACGAAAATCGTCTCTTCCAAACCGAGAATCGTTGCCACTTATTCGCTCACTCCATTGCGTAAAATGGTGCGTGTTGATCTTCCACGCTCACCATCGTTACCGGGATGTTATCCGCAAATAACTTATCAGCTATCGTGTTGTAGATTCGCACCTTCATGCGCATATCACCGCCTTCGCCGAAGTATGCCTGCCATCCGCGCACATCCGTGAAACTTAGACCATGGTCGGGATCAAATTGCCAGGAACTGACCTCGGGCATGTGTTTGGACAACACATCCACCGCGCTTAGTAGAATCGGGTCGATGACCGGATCGTTCGCATTCCCATCGAGGCTCAAGACCGGTTCCGCGCTCATAACCTGCGTCAGATCTGACTGGATACCGTGTTCAATATACGCGGTGCCATCGGCACTCAGCCACCATATCCGACCACCATCATTCCACTCCACGGCTGGCTGACGTTCCTCAAGTAAAATCTCAACGCGATTCGGCCATTTCAACATAACCGTTGCTTCACTCACCTCAGCCGCCTCCTTTAGCCTGGCTTCAACGACCCCCGGATCGACGAGAAAGGCAGACTTCCCTTCAATTCCTGCCAACGATCGAACTTGCGCTAAACTGAGCATCTGTTGGCCATCGATCATAGGCATGCCGGCTTTGTATGTTGGTGCCTGTACAAACCTGACAATCATCCAAAAACTGGCTCCCAACAGCACAATTGAGAATAACCTCGATCCAAAATGTGCCCCTGAAATCCCTGTTAGTTGAATTTCCGTTCCATGATCCGCACTTACGGGTACAGCATAACGGCGCCGCGCCCGTTTATTCCTGCGCGGTTTTGTCGTCTTAAAGCGGCCCGCCCGTTCAATCTTCCGGACTTTTCGCACCCGCCGAGCGCGCACCTGGTCTGCCCTGTTCTCAGGGGCGCCGAATACCCTATCGCCAACGCTCATTGAGTTCTCTCTCCCTTATAACTGCGGAGAAGTCCCATCTTCTGTTCGTGGCGCATCAACGCCAATTCAACCAGCCGATCAAGAAGTTCCGAATAGGGCAACGCGCTCGCTTCCCAAAGCTTTGGATACATACTGATTTGTGTGAAGCCGGGGATGGTGTTGATTTCATTCAGGTACAAATCTCCAGTTACCTTATCGAGGAGGAAATCAACGCGGGCCATACCCGCTCCGTCAATCGCTCGGTATGCCTGTATTGCCAGCTGCTGTGCTTTCTTCGCTGTCTCCTCATCTATGTCGGCAGGGATCACCAACTCAGAAGCGTCATCGATGTACTTTGCCTTGTAAGAATAGAAATCATCACTAGGGATAACCTCACCTGGAACCGATGCTTTAACTTCCTCATTTCCAAGCACGCTCACTTCGATCTCTCGGGCATCCAGCCCCCGCTCAACCAGGATCCTTCGGTCGTATTGCGCTGCATCCATGAGCCCCTCAAGCAGCGTTGAGCGTTCCTTGCAGCGTGTAATTCCCACGGAAGATCCCATATTTGCCGGTTTAGTAAAGAGCGGATAGTCCCCTACGCGCTCCGCTTTTTCAAGCGCCCCATCGAGGTCCGCTTGTAATTCCGAAGCCTCAAGCACAACCCAATCTACTACCGGTATTGCCTGAGCTCGCATAACATCCTTGAATAACCCTTTGTCCATTGCTACCGAGGATGCGAGCACCCCCGCCCCGACATAGGGAAGCTCTGTAAGCTCAAATAGACCCTGCACCCCCCCGTCCTCGCCGAAAGTGCCGTGCAACACAGGAAAAATGACGTCCAGCTCTTTTAATATCTCCAGCGAACTGCCTATTACCTGGCGGTAAAGAGCGGCCCTCTTAGGTTCTGGAATCATCATTGCTGGATGTAAGGAATCCTGCTCGCCAGTCTCGAAGGCTCTGAGTGCACCATCTCCATACAGCCAGTGTCCCTCTTTCGAGATCCCGATCTCAATCACTTCGTACTTCATATCATCCAGGGCGTCGACCACAGAACGCGCCGACATGAGGGACACTTCATGTTCCCCGGATCGACCTCCAAAGAGAACCCCTAAGCGCAGCTTTTTACTCATGAAGACCCTTTCCCATATCTGGAAAGGGCGGCTTCATTCTCCAGCCACTCGCCAATGAGCTCAATCTCAAGTTCAAGTGAAACTCCGAACTTTTCCATGACTTTCTCGCGTGCGGTTTGGATCAACATCCATACCTGATCTGCAGTGCCCTCGCCTTCATTCATGAAGAAATTAGCGTGTTCTGGACTGATTGAAACCGCTCCCTGCTTGAAACCTTTTAATCCAACTGCCTCGATTAAACGACCAGCAAAATCGTCAGGAGGGTTTTTAAACATCGAACCCATACTCGCGCCCGACGGCTGTGATTGAGCGCGCTTCTGCGTATACTCGCTCATCTTCGTTTTGCATGCATCGACTGTGGAGGCTGACAATTCCAGGGTTGTCGACAGAACCACAGAGCCTGGATTGCGCTTTAAAACACTGTCGCGATAGCCATATTCCAGACGTTCCAACGGCCATTCCTCCACGCATCCATCTTGTTGCAAGATTTCGGCCAGCTTAAGCACGCTAGCCATGTCTCCAGCGAATGCGCCTGCGTTTCCAACAACTGCCCCTCCTACCGTTCCAGGAACAGTCGCCCCCCATTCCAATCCAGACCACCCACGGTCCCCTGCCAGTCTCGCCACCGTCCCCAACACAGCGCCCGACTCGGCTTTTACGTACCGCGCCTCATCTTCCTGGAAAAAGTGGATCTTGCGCGCACGATTCAAGACCACCACCTCACGCACCCCTCGGTCGGAGACCAGAATATTTGAACCACCCCCCAGGATCCTGAATGGAACTTCCTCATCCCATAACTGGCGCGTAACTTCTGCCAAATTTTCCGCCGAGCGAACTTCAAGCAGGAAATCTGCCAGGCCTCCAATTCGTGCGGAGGTGTATGGAGCCATCGGCACGGATTCACCCAGCCGATCACCAAAAAGCTCTCGTAATCTGAGCACGAGCTCAGGCGAGATAACGCTGTCCATCATAAATGTCGCACCTTATCGATGATCCGATTCAAGAGTTCTAGCTCCGGAACCTCCAGGGGAAGGTTCCCCTTTGGTCCAGCATATGCGAGCTGTGCAGCTTGTTTCGCGGCCAGCCGCATACGGAGTTCCATCTTTCTATCGGCTTCAAAGACGCCCTTTTTCTTCTTAGCCATGCTATTCATCTCCCTCGCTTGCCTTTAGTTTTTCCAACAGGTTTCGACCGACCTTATTCCCATCTCCTGCGCTTAGCGTGATTACAACGGATTTTTCTCGAACTTCATTGAAAAGCACCAGCGCTGCTTCTGTCAGCTCCGGGACAAACCTGACATCCCTGTGATCAATTCTTTCAGCGATGGCTTTCCCGGAAAGAGAGGTATCCTCTGCTTCTCTGGCTGCAAAGACCTCCAAGACAAGTACCCGATCCGCGTCGGTGAAGGCCTGGGCGAATTCGTCCAGCAAGGTCCGAATGCGTGAATAAGTGTGAGGTTGAAAAACCGCCCACACTTCTTGCTCTGGGAAACGCTCGCGGGCTGCCTTCAGTGTGGCTCGTATCTCTGTCGGATGGTGAGCATAATCGTCGACAACCACTACGCCTTTCGCTTCGCCCAGAATTTCGAAGCGTCGCTCTATCCCATGAAATTCTGTCAATGCTTCATTCGCCCGCTTGAACGCAACGCCAAGGTGATCTACGGCTGCTAATGCCGCCAGGGTGTTCTTCACATTGTGCTCACCAGGCAGGCGCGTCCGTGTTAATCCCAATGTCTCCCCATTTTTAATAACCAGGAAGTCAGAGCCGCCAGCGGGATTCGAACGAATCTCCTCTGCCCGCCAATCAGCCCCCTTGGAAAGACCATAGGTAACTTTGCGAGTAGATCCTGGTTCTAATCTCTGGGCGCCATCATCATCCGCACAGATAATGAGGCAATCCTCAACTTGGTCAACAAAGGATTGAAACGCGCCAAAAAAGTCCTCTTTGGTTGGATAACAATCCGGATGATCGTGCTCCACGTTCGTAACCACAGCCACTTTGGGCTGCAATCCCAAGAAAGCTCGATCGTATTCATCCGCTTCAATCACAAAGTGCGGTCCCTGACCGACACGTGCGTTTGATTTGAAATCAGTCACCATTCCGCCCACCATGAAAGTTGGATCCTGATCCGTCTGCACTAGAAGCCAGGCGATCAAAGCCGTCGTTGTTGTTTTTCCGTGTGTCCCTGCTACGGCAACGGTCTCGCTCTCAGCAGTTAGCTCGCGCAAGAACGCGTTGCGCCGGAAAACTGGAATGCCCAATTCCGTGGCGCGGACGAGTTCCACGTTGCTATCCGGAATGGCGGATGAGGCGACGACCAGTGAGGCCCCGGCTACGTTCTCAGCGTCGTGGCCATACATGATCCGTATGCCATCCTTTTCAAGCGCATCGGCATAGATGGATCGAGCTTGGTCTGAACCCGTCACAGCATATCCTCGTCCCTGAAGTACTTTTGCCACGGCTGAAATCCCTGCGCCACCGATCCCAACAAGATGCACATTTTGACTCATACGAAAACCACAATAATAAATACGAATACGATCCCCACTGCGAAATAGAGCTGTGGAATTGGCAAGATGGCCGGAGGCAGATAAGCGACAATATTTAAAATCTGCTCGTATAGTTCGGATCCCTCTGGAGGCATCTGAATCCATGTTGTCGGGTAATTTAAATCGTGCAGGAAGAACCAGATCGATCCAAAAAGCAGATACCCGTTTAATGCACCCAAAGCGAGCCCTAGAAGGACATCCTGGAGCCGCTCGCGTACCAGCTTTGGCTGCAGGGCGCGAATATGCGGTGTCTGATAACCAAAGAATGCCATCAACCCCAGGAAGCCGGCCCGAATGATGAATTGCGTTACCGGCGGCTGCATTACCAATGCCGTGTAATACGGTCGAATGTGGGTTTCTAAAATCTGGATTATGAAAAGCGCGAGGATAATGGCGCTTGTTACAAGCAGCTCCTTAGCCCAGCCGCGGACAGCGCCAATAATGGCAAAGAGCGCAATCAGAATCCCGAATAGGACAACAATGCTAATCATGCGTCCTGCACTCTCTTCTTCGCTAGATTTTCAATCTCGCCTGCGATTCGCTTCGCCGCACCCGGCCTCGATAATCTACGCATTGCGGTCCCCATCTCTTCAAGCCGAGAGTGATCATGCATGAGTTCGCTGACCGTCGGCAGAAGAGTCTTTCGAAGATCTTCATCGCGAAGAGCAATTGCCCCGCCGCTATCCTCGAGGTATGCCGCATTTACTTCTTGATATCGCCAAGCATGCGGGTACGGGACGAGCACCGCCGGCAGCCCAAAGAGTGGATACTCCCCGATCGTGGCCGCACCCGCGCGCGAGACAACCAAATCCGCTGCTCCCAGGGCTTGACCCATCCCCTCGTGCAAATATGCATGCGGGTGATACCGACTCGCATACGTCGCATCAAGCTTCTCGATCACAGCCGGCACCCTCGGCCAGTCGAGCTCCCCGGTGATATGCACCACCTGGGCGATCTCGAGTAGGTTCGGAAGAATGTCCCATATCGCCTCATTGATTGAGCGCGCTCCCCGGCTGCCGCCAAAGACCAACAAAGTCCTTGCACCCTCGTCCAAACCGAAGATCCGCCTCGCTTCGGTTTTACCCCTTACAACATAGTCTGCCTGCGTTGGGTAGCCCGTTACGACAACTCGCCTTCGCCCGGAATAGAAGTTCTCGGAGTCCGCCGTGGAGACGTTGATCACCCTGGCAAAACGACTGATCAGCCTCAAAGCCAGCGCCGGTTCAATATCCGGGACGAAAACCGCCTGAGGCAGCTGTCGACCCGCAATCGCCACAGGTACACCCACATATCCGCCGGTAAAAAAGAGCACATCGGGTCGGAAGCGGCGGATGATTCGTTTCGCCGCGGGGATGCCCTGGAGCAAACGCGATACGTTAGCGGGCAGGCTGCGTATTCCGACCCCATGCAGCCCTGCTGCTGGGATCGCTTCAAAGGGAATGCCCGCCCGTTTAACGAGCGCTGCTTCCATGCCTCCCTGCCCTCCAACCCAGAGCACTTCAGCTTTCTCGCTGAGCTCGGCGATCACGGCCAAGGCGGGATACACGCCGCCCCCCGTCCCTCCGGCTGACACTAAAAGTCGCAACATAGCCTCGCTTCTTGGTTTCAGCTCTCTCCAACCGCGATACGTTCAGGATAAAGCCTACTCCGGTTAATATCGTGACCAGGCTGGAGCCGCCGTAACTGAAGAATGGTAGAGCGTTGCCCGCAAACGGCAGCAGACCTAGCAGAACCGACATGTTGATTAGAGCCTCCGCTCCAATCCAAAAAGTGATACCGCTGGCGAGGAGCAAGCCCAGCCGGTCCTGCGTGCCGACCGCGACCCGGAAGCCTCGCCACATGAAAACGCAAAAAAGCGTCAATATCAACAACGCACCAATCAATCCAAGTTCCTCGCCAATGACGGCGTAAACACTGTCAGTATGCGGCGCCGGCAGAAAACCGAATTTACCGCGACTCGCCCCTAATCCTCGACCGAGTATGCCGCCCGAGTAGAACGATTGCAGGGATTGCTGAACGTGATAATGTGCTTTTTCAATGTCCACCAATCCATCTTTGAACTGTATCCAGCGCTGCGCACCAGTCGAGTGAAGACGGACAAGTAAATAGCCAACCGAACCTCCGCCAACCACCAGTCCTATAGTCTGAAACGTCCGTGCTCCAGCCAGGTAGAACATCGTCAAAGCGACCAGCCCAACCGTCAACCCCGCGCTCAGATCGGGCTGAGCCACGATCAAGCCGCTGACGATGCCGACGATGACAACCATGGGCCAAAAGCCATAGCCCATTTCGCTTAGACGGTCCCCTTTTGATTCCATCCAGACCGCCAGGTAGATAACGAGCGCCAGCTTCGCCATCTCCGACGGTTGGACCGAGGCACCTAGAAAGGCGCGTTTGTATTCCCCGCCGAAGTTGATGATCAATACAGCAATTAGGATCACAATCGTTCCCACGATCAGCGGCAGTGCAATTTTTCGCAGCCAACCCAATGGAAACCAGGCAGCCACAGCCATCGCACCCAGACCAACGATCAAGTGCAGCACTTGACGGTTGAATAAGTAATTATTGTCCCCATAAAGTCGCCACGACACATCCCAGCTCGCGGAGTACATCATCACAAGCCCCAGCGCGATCATGATGCCCGTGATGATTAGGAGCCACGGATCGACGGCAAGAGGAGTACGTCGCTGACTCAATTTCGACTCGGCTGCTGGTGATCGGCTCACAATTCCTCCACCAGAGCGCGGAATTTTTCACCGCGCACTTCGTAATTCGAAAACTCGTCAAAACTCGTCCCACCAGGCGAAAGCACAACCACATCCCCCTCTTCAGCAACGGCTGCAGCCGCCTGAACAGCGTCCGCCAGACCTTCACAAATAACCAGGGTCAGTTTGGCATCATCCTTGGCCGCATCATTGATATGGCGCTCAATCTTCTGTGCTGCCTCACCAAATAGAATCAGGTGGTCCACGCTGCGGACAACCTCGCGAGCGAATGTCTCCCAGGGGAGATCTTTGTCCTGCCCACCTGCCAGTAGAACCTTGGGTTCTGCAAATGCCCGCACGGCTGCCAGTGCGCGATCAGGAGTCGTTGCGATCGAATCGTTGTACCACTCGGCACCTTGTACCCGCCTCACAAACTCCAATCGATGCGGTACCCCCTGAAAATTGCTGGCCGCTTCAGACATCGCCTCGATAGGCAACCCGGCCGCCGAAGCGAGCGCACTTGCGGCGAGAAGATTCATAAGATTGTGCCTGCCCCGCAGAGCAACCTTTTCCACGCTACAGATCTCATACTCCACATCCCCGGACCTCAAGCGAAGAACCCCATCTCGTACATAAGCAGATTCTTTCTCGTCGGCGGGTTGTTCCCATCCGAAAGCAATCAACCTGCCCTGCACCAAGCTGCGCATCTCCCAGGTGAGCGGGTCATCCTGGCGGACAACAGCAATATCATCTTTTACTTGATTGGCGAGAATGCGCTTTTTCGCTGCGGCATACACTTCCATGGATCCATGCCGATCGAGATGATCGGGCGTCAGATTAAGAACCGCGGCAATGTGTGGACTCGTCGTCATGAGTTCGAGCTGGAACGATGAAAGTTCCATGATAACGAGATCATCAGGTTTGATCTCATCCAGGTCATTCAGCAACGGGCGACCTATATTGCCGCCAACCCAAGCGCGCCTCTCTGAGCCTGCGAATGCGATTTCTGCCATGCGTCCAACAAGCGAGGTGGTCGTCGTCTTTCCTGCAGAACCAGTAATGCCAATCACCGGCGCACAGCACGCCTCCAGGAATAGCTGAGTGTCGTTGGCTAACTCAATTCCTCGCTCACGAGCTTCGACTGCAATTGGCAAATCGGCGGGCACACCACCTGACAGGAAAAGAACATCCGTCCCCTCGAGCAGGGAAACTGGATGACTGCCGAGTTGGTATGTCAGCTCATATGCTGCCAGTTCTTGAATTGCCGGTCCAAGCTGCTCTGCGCTCTGCTGATCACTCACGACGACTTCAACGCCTTTCTGCGACAGGAATTGCGCCAAGGCTTTTCCCTGTCGAGCGAATCCGATGATGACAACACGCTTCCCTTTCCACTCTCTCACAACGGTCTTCCCGGAATGTATTTCGACACGTCAGGCAGCAATTTCCTGGAGTGCCGGTTCGCTCCGCCTCACCTTTTTCTTCCTGCGCGATTTCTTGGAAGCCTCCTCTACGCCAATCCAATAGTGGTTTGGCATAACATTGCGAGCCTTCTGGACCTTTACACCAGAGATCAGCCCTTCCTTGTTTCCATCTAATGTGGAAGGGTGTACCAGGCAATGGGTAGGAGTCTCGCCAAACTTGCCCTGATAGAAGTTAACCGCTTGACTCACTTTCTCCTGCATTGAACTCTTGCCATCGTCGAACCACAGCATTCCGATTTCCATAGCAACACCCTCCTTAGATGTTAGATGAGTGCTAAAGCCACTCCGAACATGCCGGCGAGCAGCGCGACCAACCAGAAGCGCTGCACAATCTGGGTTTCGCTCCAGCCACTCAACTCAAAGTGGTAGTGCAGAGGAGCCATCTTGAAAAACCGACGACCTTTCGTGATCTTGAAATACAGCACCTGGATGATCACGCTCAAAGTCACGCTGAAAGGGATAATGGCAATGACAGGCAGCAAAGCCCAATGACCCGTCATGAGGGCGACAACTGCGAGTGTGGCACCCAGTGCCAGCGATCCTGTATCACCCATGAAAAGTTCCGCGGGGTATGCGTTGAACCAAAGGAAGGCGAAAATGGCGCCGACCATCGTGAAGCAGAAGCGCACCAGGAATATCTGTCCCTGGAGTGCCGCGACCGCTCCATAAGCAGCAAATGCCATTGCTGCGATCAATCCCGCCAGTCCATCTAATCCATCAGTTAAATTAACGGCATTGCTGGTGCCGATGATGATGAACATAGCAATGGGTATGTACCAGATCCCCAGTTCGATAACTTCCGGGTAATTTGGCAGAATCATCTCCGGTGGCTTCAACCCATACTTCAAGACCAAAGAGGCCCCGAGTGCGATAACGCCTTGCAGTAAGAACTTCCAGCGCGCCCGCATCCCTCCGACACCTCGGGGCCTCTTGATCCCAAGCCAATCATCCCAGGCGCCCACCAACGCGAAGAGCAGAAGCGTTATCATCGGCAAGAGTATTGAGTTGCCAAAAACATTCAGCTCACTCGCAATGGACACCAGGTTTAGAACACCGGTGATCAAGAGCACCGGAATGATGAACAACCACCCACCCATAGTCGGGGTACCGAGCTTCATCGTGTGCCGCTGGGGACCCTCGATCGAGATCTGCTCTCCAATCTTTAACCTACGCATAACACGGATCAGTGGGCCGCCCCAAATCACCGCCAACAGGAACGTAATTCCTCCTAGTGCCAAAGCGCTGGCTGCGTCTGTCATTCGATCTCCTCCAGCGCAGTTACGATTCGATCCAGGCGCATCCCATGAGAGCCTTTCACCAGCACGACATCCCCTTCGCTAACTTTTTCATCCAGATACTCAATGACCTCATCGCCATTTCCATGCTCAACCACCTGGTTTTCGCTAAGCCCAGCTGAGCGCGCCTCTTCAGCAATCCACTTTGCCCGCTCCCCCACAGCGATCAATAAATCCACCACCTGGGCTGCGCGAGCTCCAACCATGCGATGCCCACGTTCCTCAAATTCACCTAATTCAAGCATGTCACCCAAGACAGCTATCTTCCGGCCGTCTAAATCGTCAAGCAGATTAAGCGCCGCAATTACCGATGTTGGAGCGGCATTATATGTATCGTCCAGCAGCAGTGCTCCGCTGGCAGTTTGCACAGCAACCAAGCGTAATTGGTTATGTGTAGCCTGTAGACCACCGATTATTTCACTCCAACTCAATCCTTCGATTATCCCCACCGAAGCGGCTCTTAAAATGGTATGAACCGAGTGGCGTCCGAGCAGCGGCACACGGCAATGAATGACATCCTCACCGTGGTGAATTGCACAGCGCAATCCTTCTAATCCCAGGCCTTCCACATCACTTGCCCAGAGATCAGCCTCGGGGGAGATGCCGTAGTAAAAGACCCGTGCATCGGTGCGCTCGGCCAGTTCTCGCACGAGGGGTTCGTCATAATTCAGGATGGCAACACCCTCAGGCGCCGGCGGCAGCGCTTCCACCAATTCGCCTTTTCCGCACACGATTGCATCCATGCTCCCTGCTCGTTCAAGATGTACTTGACTTATGTTAGTCACCACGCCAATCTGCGGTTTGGCGATATCGCATAGGAGTCCGATCTCACCGGGGACATAAAAACCCATCTCCAGGACCGCGCGTTCATGGTCTTCCGTAAGGCGCAATAAACTCAACGGCAATCCAATCTCATTATTCAGATTCCCAGGACTGCGCACCGTCTTATAACGACGGCTCAGCACATCGGCTACGAGCTCTTTCGTCGTTGATTTGCCCACACTTCCCGTAATGCCGATCACTCGTACTTCGGATTGTGCTCGCCAGGCCATCGCAGCTGTCTGTAAAGCTGCGAGTGTGTTAGCTACTCTCAGGATGATGGGTGGTTCCAAGTCCTGTTTAAGCTGCGCCTTTATTGGTTTTCGTAAGTCTAGCCTGCTAGCTTCCAGTGGAATGTCACGCTCCACAAGCGCAGCCGCTGCCCCGCGCTCAAAAGCGTCAGCCACATAATCATGACCGTCTTGCGATTCCCCATCCATAGCAACGAAGAGCCCGCCAGGGGTCACCTGGCGCGAATCGACAACCGCGTCGGTAATCACCTCACCCAACCCGGTGATTTTCTCTTCAGTAATCGCTTCAACGAGATGACCAATTGTCAACATATAAAAACGTCCGTCCTACTCTCCTGCTGCTATCTGCTCCCGCACGCTATCGGGCGGGATCTCCAACATGGCAACGAGACGCTCAACAACATCACGAAAAACAGGGGCGGCGACGACAGAACCCCAGGGCGAAGATTCCGGCTTATCCAACCGCACCAGGACCACGAACCTCGGATCCGATACCGGACCCCAACCAATAAAAGAAGCGATGGTCCAGCGATCGTCATAACCACTCTCATTGGGGATCTGGGCTGTGCCGGTCTTCCCCGCAATCTCATAGCCGTTCACGTGTGCGTATTTCGCCTCACCCTCGACAGATTGGACAAGCATCTCCGTTATAGTTCTGGCACTCTCGGCCGAAATCGGCCTGCCAAGCGTTGTAGGATTCGGCCAATAGGCACCCTCTGGACCCACAACAGCCCTAACAATATGGGGCTGAACCATGACGCCCTCGTTCGCAACCGCTCCAACCGCTGCGATCAACTGCACCGGCGTCACAGAAATCCCTTGCCCAAACGAATTCGTACCAAGATCTGCCTCTGTCCACTCAGGATGGCGCGGTGTGCGCATCTGCCCAGAGACCTCGCCGGAGAGATCAATTCCTGTTACTCTCCCCATCCCGAAAGCCGTCAGGTAATCATAGAAAGGGGCTGCGCCGAGTTTCTCAGAGGCCACATAGGCGAGACAAACGTTCAAGGAGTGCTGTATACAACCCACCATCGTCTGCGGCCCCCAGGCTCCCCCGTTCCAGTTGCGTATCTTCACGCCACCAACCTCAATTACGCCTCGATCGATAAATTGATCCTCGGGCTCAATCACGCCGGCGTCGATCGCCGCCGCCATGGTCAGAATCTTGAATGTCGACCCCGGCTCAAACTGCCCACCTACTGCCGGGTTAATGACGAGTTCATCTTCCTCGGTCTCCAAATCATCAGCTTCCAAACCCAGCTCTGCGAGCCACGGTTCATAGTTATTTGGATCCAGTGAGGGCAAGATCGCCATCGCCAGAATCTCACCATTGCGTGGATCCATGACAATGATCTGCCCCGCCTCAGAACCCGAATCTTCTATCGCTTTTTGTAGGATGTCATCTGTCATCTGCTGAATATCGAGGTCAAGGGTTAATACGAGATTGACACCCGTCGGTGTATCCGGTTGAATCCGCGCTTCTGGAGGGATATAACCACGCTCGACTGTGATCGCCTTGCCTCCCAGCCAGTTGTCGTAGAACCCCTCGATGCCGAAATATCCTTTCCCTTCCTGGTTTACGAACCCAAGGACATGACCCGCGAGCGCACTGGCTGGGTACTCACGCCTGGGTGCAGGAACCGGTTTCAACCCGCTGAGATCTGGTGCTTCCGGATCCAACAGGAAGCTCTTCAATACATCTGCGGCGACCTGATCGATCGTGATTGGCCAACGCTCTCCGCCATCCACCTCGCGCGTCAAGCGAATTCGATATTGACCGAGAGAACCCCAATCCGTATTCAACTGATGGGCAAGATCCTCATAGGGGAGCACCAGGGTTCGAGCGAGTACCGCTGCAATCTGTTTCCGGCTCGCCTGCGTGAGCTGGAAAACCTCGACTTCCAAGTAGTACATCGGCACATTCGTGGCGAGCAGGTCGCCATCGCGATCGTAAATCAAGCCCCGCACCGGTTCGATCTCGGCTTCTGTGTCCTCTGCAGCTTCAATCCATGTGGAGAATACGGGGGCGTACGGTCCAAACTGGACTCTGATGAGCTGGATGAACATCGCCAAAGCGCTCAGCCCCATGATCACGAGCAGCACGCTTACCCTTCGATAGGGAAGACCGCTTGGGATCATTGCCTTCCCTCACTCCCCGGTGACGTTAAACGCGATATCCAATCTCCGAGGGTTTCTGTATATGCGGGCGATAACCCGCCATCGCGTTCTGTTGTGGAATTTGGCGGCTTTGGAGCAATGAAGGGCTCTGCCGAAACATACCCGGCGACAACGACATATTCGATGTCTCCAAGTTCTACCGGGCGGAACCCCAGCTCGAGAGCCCGCTCTAACATGCGCTCCGGTGTGGTCAATTCTGCAAACGTGGCAGTCAACTCGGCGATCTGCCGTTGCAATTCGGCTCGCTCTGATTGCATGATCAGTACGCTGCGACCAGAACGGGCGACGCGCGCATTAACCGCAAGGTAGAGACCGCCGATGATCAGGAGCACAATAGCGGTCAGCACCGTTCGACTGGTGATCCGAAGTTGGGACCGCCAGGGTGTGAGTTTGAATGCTTGTTTTCGACGTTTTTTCACGTTATAACCTGCGGCAGCACTGCTCGAATCAGTACCTGCAAGGATCATGCCATTGACAGACTTTCCGCGACCCGCAAACGAGCGCTTCGAGCTCGAGGGTTGAGCGAAATCTCATCGCTTTCCGGCCGTATAGGCCTCTTTGTTAGGATTCGTAGACTCGCCGCATGTTCACAGCAACAAATCAATTGCTCTGGGGGACAAATACAGTCTTGACTCTCCTTGCGGAAGAAGCGCTTGACGATACGATCCTCCAGCGAGTGGAAAGAGATCACAGCCAACCTCCCTCCCGGAGAAAGCAGCCCTACTGCTGTTTCGAGCCCTGCCCTCAACGCATTGAGTTCATCGTTGACGGCAATACGCAGCGCTTGAAAGGTGCGCGTCGCCGGGTGGATACCCTTTCGGTTCCTCGCAGTTTTACTGGCGATAACGTCAGCCAACTCGAGGGTGGTTTTCAGTGGACGGGCTTGCACAATTACCTCTGCAATTGCCCGAGCACGAGGCTCCTCTCCATAGCGCTTGATCACATCTGCCAATTCGTCTTGCGGCATATGGTTTACGAGCTCATCGGCCATGAAGTCCACTTCTGGATCGAAGCGCATGTCCAAGGGGCCATCGAAGCGGAACGAGAAACCACGTTTTGGGTCCTCAAGCTGCATCGATGAAAGCCCCAGATCGAGCAAGATTGCATCCACCCTATCCCACCCCAGAGCTAATGCTTCGTTATCCATTGCTGTATAAGATGCATGACGCAAGCTCACCCGATCACTAAAAGGCTCCAAGCGGAGCCCCGCAAGTTTCAGCGCGTTCGGGTCACGGTCTAAACCGAGCAGCCGGCCATCCGGAGAAGAACATTCGAGGATGCCCGCCGCATGTCCGCCTGCGCCTACCGTGCCATCTATGTAGTGCCCGCCTGCGTGCAAATTCAGCGCATTGAGCACATTCTGGTAAAGTACCGGGGTGTGTCCAGTGGCAGAAACTACGCCTGAGGACGCGCTCATTACCTACCCCGCGGAGAGGTCAAATTGAGTAAAGCGGCGGGCATTGATGTCTGGATCCATCACGTCGTTGAGTTCATCTAACCACGCACCTGCATTCCAGAGCTCAAAGTATTCGCCCGTACCGACGATCGTCGTCTCGCCATCCAGTTTTGCGTACTCCCGCAGAAATGGTGGAATCAAAATGCGGCCCGAGGAGTCGAGTTGGACTTCCGTCGCGCCGCCGAAGATCACCCTGCGTACCGCACGCGCCTCTGGATCTGTTGTGGTCAGGATTGTTGTGCTCTCTGCTAACTTATGGAATCTTTCCATGGTATAAACGAGCAGGTTGCGATCGAAACCTTGCGTGACAAACGCTCCCGAGGCAAGAGCCGCCCGGTAGCGAACCGGTACAATCAATCGGCCCTTAGCATCTATGCTGTGAGTGTATTGTCCTAAGAACATGTGTTCTAACCTGTCCTATAATATCGAAACGCCGGCGTTCACCGGCGTCCCACTTTCTCCCACATTCCCCCACCAACGCCCACAGTATATAACAATTTCCCCTACCGATGCAAGTCAAATGGGAACTGATCTTCATCAGTACTTTGGTCCTATACCTATGCGAAGTCTCGACTTTCGAACCACAAGTTGGGGGATCTGGTCTTTAGGCTCGCTGGAGACCAGATCCGAGCGCGGGCATCATCCCAACCCTGGCCTATGCGCAAACTTTCAGAATTAAAAAGTACTTCTGAAGCTTGCGCTTCAGAAGTACTTCATGACGATTGGCTCAACCTATAAGCCGCGTTCTGTCCGATCCTGACTCGACGAAACGTCGAAGGCCATCATCGGGACAATCATCCATCTGGACCCAACGTCACCGCGGGGTTCAAGCAGCCTACCCGAGGCTCGAAAGGAACGAGCAGCTCCTCGTCCGCATAAGCGGGTTTTGCCTCTGCTTGGCCTTGCTCCTGGTGGGGGTTGCCTGGCCGTCGACATTGCTGCCGGCGCCGGTGGTCTCTTACACCACCTTTTCACCCTTGCCTCAAAAAGGCTTGCGCCCTGAGGCGGTCATTTTCTGTGGCCCTATCCCCGAGTTACCCCGACCGGGCGTTACCCGGCACCATGCTCTTTAGAGCGCGGACTTTCCTCAAGCGGCGTAGCCGCCCGCGATTGCCCGGTTGACCCAACTGTCAGCCTGATCATACTCTTCGCGATACACACCGTCAACCTGCCGCTTGGTTACCGAGTGCGAGCAGCGCTGTTGTTAATGGAATATTAACAGGGCTCATACATGCTTCCTCTTGAAAGCGCTAGGATGCAGGACTATAATGCGAGTTAATAAAAGGAAAGAGAACGATGCCTATCTATACCTATCGATGCGAGAACTGTGGCGTTCAGTTTGACCGGCAGCAGCATTTTGACGACCCGGTTCTGAAGAAATGCCCTGAATGCAGGAAACACACACTTCGCAAGGTGTTCCTACCGGTCGGCATCGTTTTTAAAGGATCCGGCTTTTATGCAACAGATCATCGGTCACCCTCCGGGCAGACCTCACGCAAAGACGATTCAAAAGCCGAATCCAAATCCAAGGAAAGCGTAGAGAGTGAAAAGAAGAGTGATAAGAAGAGCGAGAAAAAGAACGCCCAAAGCGATGATTGACAGCCCCACTTAAACACAAGAGCCATGGCCACATACCATGGCTCTTTCTCTTTAATGATCATCCTGATGAATTGACTAAAGCTGGAATCCCCCCGTCACTTTTACGACCTTCGAGCTAAAGTTGGTCACATATTCAAACAACTTGTTTCGCAACTCGGCCCAGTCCCCTGTTGCCAGTGCTTGCTGCATGACTTCGTGGTTCTCAGCGACGAATCCCGCCAACATCTGGGGGCCCTCGCCATAGGTGGTATACCAAGCTTCCGTTGGTTCGACACCCAGCCGCTGCAGACCAGGGACAAACTCGCGAACAAGGAATTCAAAGTATTCCTGCTCTCGGCCGGGGATCATATCCCATGTCATT
>RCNF010000314.1_pt1 | contig 23835 bp, 22 predicted proteins | sample 2041311 | NCBI WGS metagenome assembly RCNF01 (sample SAMN09708228, study PRJNA481090) | Marine sediment metagenome, whole genome shotgun sequencing project. | biome: marine sediment; feature: ocean; material: sediment; isolation source: Sewage treatment plant 2 marine sediment (STP2) ... | reverse complement strand
AGCTGTATTGAATATCATGTTTTTTTTTTAACTATTTTTAACTAAAATTAGAATAAATGAGTAAAAAGGAAGTATTTTTTAAGTATATAAATGAAGGATATAAAACGAAAGGAGATTTTATAACACTTGGGGCTGCCATGTTGGGAGAAGAAACAGTTAAAGAAGCCTTTGTAAATATTCCATTAAAAACCCTGAATAGACATGGGTTGATTGCCGGAGCAACAGGGACGGGCAAAACTAAAACATTGCAAGTATTGGCAGAAAATCTATCAGAAAAAGGTGTCCCTGTTTTACTAATGGATGTGAAAGGTGATTTGAGTGGCTTAGCTAAGGCAAGCCCCGGGCATCCTAAAATTGATGAACGTCATAAAAAGATTGGTTTACCATTTGAAGCTAAGGGATTTCCGGTTGAAATTTTAACAATTTCTGAACAAGATGGAACTCGTTTAAGGGCAACCGTCTCTGAATTTGGTCCAGTACTACTTTCTAGAATTTTAGATCTGTCTGAAACTCAAAGTGGTATAGTTGCTATTTTGTTTAAGTATTGCGATGACAAAAAAATTCCTTTATTAGATTTAAAAGATTTTAAGAAAGTATTACAATATTCAACCCAAGAAGGAAAGAAGGAGTTGGAATCTGAATACGGTAGAATTTCAACATCTTCAACTGGTTCAATTCTTCGTAAGGTAGTAGAAATTGAACAACAAGGAGGTGAATTGTTCTTTGGGGAACGTTCTTTTGAAGTAGAAGATCTTACAAGAGTTGATGAAAATGGAAGGGGATTAATATCTATTTTGCGTTTAACAGATATCCAAGATAAACCAAAGTTGTTTTCTACTTTTATGTTGCAATTATTAGCTGAAATTTATTCAACTTTCCCAGAGCAAGGTGATTCAGGCAGACCTGAATTGATTTTATTTATTGACGAGGCTCATTTAATTTTTAACGAGGCATCTAAAGCACTTTTAAACCAGATAGAAAGTATCGTTAAACTGATAAGATCAAAAGGTATTGGGGTATATTTTGTAACACAAAACCCAAAAGATGTTCCTTCTGATGTATTATCTCAATTAGGGTTAAAAATTCAACATGCCTTACGAGCCTTTACAGCGAATGATAGAAAAGCTATTAAGTTAACGGCAGAGAATTATCCTGATTCTGAATATTATGACACTGCCCAAGTACTTACTAAATTAGGAATTGGTGAGGCATTAGTTTCGTGTTTGAACGAAAAAGGAATTCCGACGCCTTTAGCAAGAACCATGCTCAGAGCTCCAATGAGTAGAATGGACATATTAACTGAAGATGAGCTGAACATGCAGATTTCCAAATCTAAGTTGACAAAAAAGTACAACGAAGTTGTTGATAGAGAAAGTGCCTACGAAATTTTAAACGAAAAAATTGAGAGGGCTAATAAAATTGAAGTTGAAGAGAAAAAGAAAAAAGAAAATTCAAAAACCTCTAGAAGGACTTCAAGTAGAAGGAGTACAAGAATGAATCCGATTCTTAAAGTTGTAACGAGTGCAACTTTTATTAGAGGTGTATTAGGGGTTTTAAAAAAAGCAATGAGATGAGAATAAACAAAATAAAATATTCCTTTGTATTATTGTTATCAATCGTATTGATACAATGTAAAAAAGAAGATAATTTTACCATGGCAAAAGGCCAGTTAGGAAAAATTATGTCAACTACTCAAATCCACGAAATTGAATCAATTTTTGTTAAAGATTCTTTGGTGTCACACATCGGTGAAGGTGGATTTGCTGATGCTGAATATGATGAATATCTGTTGTATGCTAAAAATGGGGATCATTTATTGACCATTATTCCTAAAGCAGAACATGATTCTACTTCAACTATAGAGAGTATTCAGATTTTTGATAAAAGATATAAAACTATTAAAGGATTAAATATATCTTCAACATTTAAGGACATTGTTGAAAATTATACAGTGAATAAGGTGGAATCTACATTTACTACTGCAGTTTTGTTTGTTGATGAATTAGATGTTACCATTGCCATTAATAAAAAAGACCTCGGTATTAATGATTTTGGGACTGAAAAAGTCAGTTTAGCACAAATACCTGATTTGGCCAAAATAAAAACATTTACACTTTGGTTTGATTAATTTTGATGAAAGCAAGTATAGATAACATTACAAAATTAGCAGAAGAAAAACATGCTGAAACTAAAAAGTATTTTGCAAAACTTAGAAAGAAGTCTCCTAAAAAGTTAGATATTATTATGCAAGAATTGCATGATAATGAATTTGCGAATACAGATTGCTTGACTTGTGCAAATTGCTGTAAAACTACAAGCCCAATTTTCACGGATAAAGATGTTGCGAGAATATCAAAGTATTTTAGAATGAAAGAGCATCAATTCATTACAACCTATTTACAACGAGATGAAGATGATTTTTTGGTATTGCATCAAGCTCCATGTACTTTTTTAGATGAAATGGATAATACCTGTACTATTTACGATGTAAGACCCAAAGCTTGTAGTGAATACCCACATACTAACCGAAAACGTTTTGTACAACTAACTCACTTAACATTAAAAAATACAGAAGTTTGCCCTGCGGCGTTTAATATTGTTGAAGCATTAAAGAAAAAATTACTCTTGTAAATTGTCAATCATAAAGTAAATAATTTCTTCTTATTTCTTTAAAGGCTTCAAGATCTTGGCGCCATGTGTTTCTAATGTCTTCTGCTGAAAGACCAGTTTTTATTTGATCTTGCAATTTCTCTGTACCGGCATGCGCAGTAAAAGTAGCTTGGAAAAACTCTTGACCTTGAGGGGTGTTGTTGTAAGCATCAATAAGCCATTCCAAATTTATCATACTTAAGGCTGGAAATGTTCTTAAATCTATTCCATGGCACAATTTACCTACATGTTTTGGAAATTTTGCACCTAGATTGGGCCTTGGGGTATATGAAAATGGATAAGTATTTTTGTTTAAATACGGTGCTCCAAATATCTGGAATTGCATTTTAGTTCCGCGCCCTGCATTGATACTTGTTCCTTCAAACAAACCTAAACTCGGATATAAATTAATTGCTTTATCATTGGGTAAGTTTGGGGAGGGCCTAATTGGCAGACTATAGTTTGTGTTATATGAATAATGTTTTAATGGCATAATCGTAATATTGCACTGTACCCCATCTTTTAACCATTTTTCTCCATTGATCATTTGAGCGTACTCACCTATGGTCATCGCATATACTAAGGGAACGGGATGCATACCTAAAAAACTTTTATGTTTTGTTTCCAAAACTGGCCCATCAATATAGCTAGCATTTGGGTTGGGTCTATCAATTACTATTAAAGGGATGCCAGCTTCAGCGCATGCTTCCATGACATAATGTAGTGTAGAGAGATATGTGTAAAATCGAACTCCAACATCTTGAATGTCGAATATCATGATTTCAATTCCTTTTAGCTGCTCTTTTGTTGGCTTTTTGTTTTTGCCGTGTAAGGAAATTATAGGTAATCCTGTTTGGGTATCTTTGCTGTCTAAAACTAACTCACCCGCATCCGCTCTTCCTCTAAAACCATGTTCAGGTGAAAATACTTTGCGAATATTAATTTTAAGGACAATTAGGGTATCAACTAAGTGAGTAAAATCAGCATTAGAATTTTTTACAATGCTAGTCTGATTACCTACAATTGCAACGACTTTACCTTGCAGTAAATGCAAATAGTCTTTAGGGCTTGCAATAATGATATCCTCAACAATCTCATTATGGATGAGCATCTCTTTATTATATTTTTTAGCTATTCCAGTATTATTTTCAAGGTTTTCACGGCTTGATTTGTTCCTGCAAGAAATCAATCCAAACAATAAAATTATAACCCAAAAGAAATATGTATTTTTGAAAATATAATAGATCATTAGCATTGAATTACGAATTATTTTTAGCTAAACGAATTATTGCTGCTAAACGGCATAAAAGTAGTATATCAAGTCCAATAATAAAAATTGCAATCACGGCAATTGCACTTGGTATTATTATTATGTTAATATCTATTGCAACCGGTGTTGGTTTACAAAACAAGATCAAAGAAAAAATTTCTGGATTTAATGGTCATGTTCAAATCACGAATTATGAAGATAATAATTCACAAATTACGGTGTCTCCCATTTCAAAGGAGCAAGATTTTTATCCTAATTTTTCGAATGTTGAAGGTGTAAAAAGTGTTCAAATATTTGCCACTAAAGCGGGTATCATCAGAACGAATACTGATTTTGAGGGAGTAATTTTTAAAGGGGTTGATAGTGAATTTGATTGGACTTTTTTTGACAGTTATTTAACACAAGGAACAACATTAAAATTAACGGGTTCATCTTCTAAATCAGTTTTAATATCAAAAATTACCTCAGATAGGCTCAATTTGAAAATTGGTGATGACTTTAATTTATTTTTTGTAAAAGATGATCCTAATAAAGCACCTAATGTGAGAGTTTTTTCAATTGCTGGTATTTATAATTCAGGGTTTAAAGAATTCGATGAAAGTTATGTGATTGGAGACATCAAACACATTCAAAGACTTAATAAATGGGAACCAAATGAAATAGGTGGTTTTGAAGTTTTATTAAATGATTTTGATGAACTCGAAGAAAAAGGGAATGAAATTTATCAAGATGTGTCTTCAACATTAAATGCTCAAACTATTTCTGAAAAGTATCCTGCAATATTTGAATGGTTACATCTCTTTGATACCAATATTATTGTAATTATTGGTATTATGATTTTGATTGCAAGTATAAATATGATCACAGCCTTGCTGGTTCTTATTTTAGAGCGAACTCAAATGATTGGAATACTCAAAGCGTTAGGAAGTTCTAACTGGAGCATCCGTAAAATGTTTTTATATAATGCTGCATATTTGGTTACTATTGGATTGTTTTGGGGTAATTTGATTGGTATTGGCTTATTATTAATTCAAAAATATTTTGGAGTGATCCAATTAAATCCAGAAAGTTATTATGTTAGTGAAGCTCCTGTTTATATTGGAATTGAATATATATTATTATTAAATATGGGCACATTGGTCTTATGTTTAATTATGTTGCTAATACCTTCATATATAGTTAGTAAAATTAGCCCTGTAAAAGCTATAAAATTTGATTAAATTTGCAAATCAGATCAATTAAATAATTAAAAAAAATACACGTATGAAATACGATATAATCATCATAGGTAGTGGTCCCGGAGGATATGTAACAGCTATTAGAGCTTCACAATTAGGCTTTAAGGTTGCCGTTGTAGAGAAAGAAAAATTAGGAGGAATTTGCTTAAATTGGGGTTGTATACCTACGAAAGCCTTGCTAAAAAGTGCACAGGTATATGATTATTTAAAACATGTTGATGAATATGGTTTGAAGGCCAAAGAAATAGATAAAGATTTTACTGCGGTTGTACAGCGAAGTCGTAATGTGGCGGACGGTATGAGCAAAGGTGTTCAGTTTTTGATGAAAAAAAATAAAATTGATGTGATTGACGGATTTGGTACTATAAAACCAGGGAAGAAAGTAGATGTTGCTGATGACAAAGGGAAGTTAGTTGAATATAGTGCAGACCATATTATTATAGCTACTGGAGCTCGCTCGCGAGAGTTACCGTTTTTACCAATTGATGGTAAAAAAGTGATTGGTTATAGAGAAGCGATGACCTTACCTAAACAACCTAAAAAAATGATCGTAGTTGGCTCGGGTGCCATCGGTGTTGAATTTGCTTATTTTTATAAGGCTATGGGTACGGAAGTTACTATTGTTGAGTTCCTGCCAAATCTTGTGCCATTAGAGGATGAAGATATCTCTAAACAATTTGAACGGTCGTTTAAAAAATCGGGTATTAAGGTAATGACTAACTCCAGTGTTACTTCTGTAGACACATCTGGGAAAGGTATTAAGGCTACGGTAAAAACAAAAAAGGGTGAAGAAGTGCTGGAAGCGGATATCATACTTTCAGCAGTAGGAATAAAAACAAATATCGAAAATATTGGATTAGAAACTGTTGGTATAGCGACAGATAAAGATAAAATTTTAGTCAATAAATTCTATCAAACCAATATGCCAGGTTATTATGCAATTGGAGATGTTGTTGATGGTCCTGCTTTGGCTCATGTCGCTTCCGCGGAAGGAATTACCTGCGTTGAAAAAATTGGCGGACTCAACCCTGAATCTATCGATTACGGTAACATACCAGGTTGTACGTATGCAACACCTGAAATTGCTAGTGTTGGTATGACTGAAACGCAGGCTAAGGATGCAGGATTTGAATTGAAGATTGGTAAATTTCCATTTTCAGCATCTGGTAAAGCAAAAGCAGCAGGAACTTCTGATGGTTTTGTGAAGGTGATATTTGATGCTAAATATGGCGAATGGTTAGGTTGCCACATGATAGGTGCGGGAGTAACAGATATGATTGCTGAGGCGGTGTTGGGTAGAAAATTAGAAACAACCGGTCATGAAGTCTTAAAAACAATACATCCACACCCTACAATGAGCGAGGCAGTGATGGAAGCTGTTGCTGATGCTTATGATGAGGTGATACATTTATAGAAATATTCTTTCAAGCAAATAAGAAGAATCTTAATAATTAGTGCAATAAAAAAACCAACGTTTTACGTTGGTTTTTTTTATTAAAAAGTGCTTTTAATATCTTCTTTTATTTCAACTTGTTTTACTTTACCGTACTTTTCGGCTATTGATTTAATATCAGATGCCTTACCTACCAATACAAATTGTAATTTGTCTTTAGGGAAATAAGTGCTAATTATTTCATTAGCTTTTTTCAAATTGAGATTATCTACATTCTTTTCAAAATTATTGATAAACGACTCATCAAAATCATACCAAAACATTTGTGTTAGTAAATTAGCTAACTGACCGGTAGTTTCATACTTTGGCGGGAACTGTCCTTTTACATAATTTTTTGCCGAAGTCAATGATTTTTCATCAATACCATTTTCATGTAGCTTATTCAAAACTTCCAATGCTTTATCTACAGCTGCCTCAGTTGTTTTAGAGGCGGTAAATGTACTTATGTAGAAAGAGCCGCCATTTTTTAAGGTGCTAAAACTACTACGAGCACCATAAGTTAAACCACTATTTACTCTGAGTTCATCATTTAACATAGAAGTAAATCTTCCGCCAAACAGTGTATTAATTACATCAATTGCAATAAAATCTGGGTTATTTCTGCTTATACCCTTTGAGCCAATGAAAAAAGTAGTCTCTTTTGCATCATCTTTATTCACCAATAGCACCCTATTTTCTGTAGGTGTTTTGATTGTTTTAGAAGATAGACTTTTAGAAGAGGATTTTCTTTTTTTCCAATCTGAAAATAACTTAGTAACTTCTGTTTTCATTTCATCAGAAGAAAAATCTCCTGCTATACTAATAGCAGCATAGTCAGGAAAATAATTTTCTGCATGAAATTTTTTAAGATCATTAACAGTTAAGGCGCTTATGCTTGTCATCGTTCCTTCAGTTATATTTCCATACACATGATCTCCATATAATAATTTATTAAAGTAAGATCCAATTACTGACCGTGGGCTTTCTTTTTGTTGCTCTAAACTAACAAGTAGGCGGCTTTTCTCCTTTTCGAATTCGTTAGCGTCGAAAACAGGGTCCATCAAAACTTCTTTAATAAGACTTAGTACCTTAGTCTTATCTGTGGTGGCGAATTTGGCCGAAAGATGAGAAAATTCTTTTGATGCAGACGTATTTAAACTAGCCCCAATAAAATCTATTTCTTCGTCTAACTGCGCTTTTGTATAGCGTTTAGTGCCATGTTTTAGAGCAGTAGCTGTTAAATCTGCTAGGCCAGCTTGAACCCCGTCGTCAACAGCACCAGCCGGAATAATTGCTGAAACACTCATTACAGGTACAGTATGGCGTTCCATTAAATACACAGTTAACCCATTATCTAATTTAAATGTTGTGTACTCTGGTAATTTATAACTTTGCCCAAATATAAATGAAGGAAATATAATACATAAGGCAATTATGTGGTATACTAGTTTTAGTTTTTTCATAATTTATTCGTCTGTATTAGTTTTTAGAACACCAACTGTTCTGTTGCTTTTAGAGAAATATTTTTTGGCAACATTTTGTACGTCAGCAATTGTAATTCTATTGAAATTTTCGGGAGCTTCAAACATTTTTTTATAATCACCAAAATACAATTCGTATATTCCTAAATTATTAGATTTTCCATTAATAGTTTCCACTTGACCGTAAAATTCCATTAATTTTTGATTTTTGATTTTTTGAAGTTCTTTTTCGCTAATTCCTTCATTTTTTATTTTATCTATCTCTTTATAAATGGCGTTTTCTAAATCTTCGTGGTTAACACCTTTGTTAGTTACAGTATATATGTAGAAAAGACCAGGATCAAAACTTTCACTATAATCTGAATAGATTTGTGTTGCTAATTGTTGTTTATCAACCAATTCAGAATGCAACCTTGACGATTGTCCTCTTGAAAGTATAGAACTTAGTATGCTTAGAGCATAATAGTCTTCGTTTTTAGCATCGGGTGTTTTGTAACCTATTGTTAAATATGGCGTAGCAACATCTTTTTGTACTGTAATTCTCTTTTCACCTGTTTGAGGAGGCTCTACAATGTGTACTTTTGGTGGTGACGCTTGCGATGGGATAGGTTCTAAATATTTTTCAGCTAACTGTTTTATTTTTTCAAATTTAACAGCTCCAGACATTACAACCACACAATTATTAGGCGCATAATAGGTTTTAAAATATTTTTCAAGATCTTTCTGAGTCCAATTTTTCATATCGTCTTCATATCCAATAACTGGCCAGTGATATGGATGTTCTTGAAAAGCGGTGGCTTCAACAGATTGAATTAAATGCCTCCATGGTGAATTTTCCAAACCTGTACGACGCTCACTTAATACTACACCTCGTTCACTTTCTACCATTTTTGGGTCAATAGCTAAGCTTGAAATTCTATCACCTTCCAAATCAAATATAACCTCAGTGGCAGATGCAGGAAACCAATTGGTATAAGCCGTTATGTCATTGCTTGTATAAGCGTTATTTGCCCCTCCATTAAATTCCATAGTTTGGTCAAAAAGTTTAGGGCCATATTTTTTAGCTCCGTTGAACATCATATGTTCGAAAAAGTGGGAAAGGCCGGTAATTCCCTGATATTCATTTCGACTTCCTACTTTATAAAATAGATACATATTGGCATTAGGTATGGTAAAATCTTCTACTACAAGAAACTTCATACCATTTTTTAGTGTAAATGATTTTACATCGTCGGCTTTCATTTGAGCAAAACCTATAAAGGATAATAATGAAAGCGAAAGAAATATTAGTTTTTTCATGGTGATTCTTTAAAATTAAAAACTTAATTAAGTAATACGTACAAGTTATTGATTTTTGAATTGGTTTGGTTGTGATACTATCTAAAAAGGTGTAAGATCCGGTTCCAAATATTCATGTTTTGCAGTTTTATCGATAAAAACATTTATTGAATAATGGGTTTTAATCAAAGATTTAAAATTGCTTTTTAATCGAGGATATTCATTTAATAAACCTTGATAGTCAATAGATTTCGATTTATTAATAAAATGATGAATAACTTTTGCAGAAGCAACGGTTATCGTTTTATTAAACTTTCTACCGTCGCCAAAATTTATTTCAAAATCAGCTATTTGATAACATAAATTACTAATGGCTTTTCTAAGACCGTATTTCGTAACATGTATATAGGCTAACCTCAAATGTGCTTCATGTGTAAATAGAATAGGAGCTAGGGTGCAATTTTCGAATTTTTCTTCGAATTGCATATCGTTTAGGAGCTGATGCTTTTCGGTCATGATAGTTAGTTGGTGAACAAATATAAAATAAAGTTTAACAAACAAAAAGAATTGTTAATTTCTTATTACACCAAGCGTTGCTCTTTGCCCTGTTAAGATATTCCATTCTTGTGAAGAAATTAAAGTACCATTTTCATCAAAAACCCTTAATTCAGCGGTATTAGGCCCTGAGTACCCTTCGTTTATAGCTTCAATATCAATCCGGTTATAACCTTTAATTAAATTAACATTAATGATACGAGAAAGGCCACTCAACATAATGTTCGAATTTATCAAATGCTCATTTACATATATTTTTATCCTGTCGCCATCTACTAAACTATGGTCGCGAACTTCAATTCGAATCGATTTTGAAGTACTTTGTAATGTTCCAAGACTATAATCGCTGGTTAGCTTAACATTACTCATGTCTTTTCCGTTGAAATGTTTTTTGACAAGAATGTCAGAATCAACTTTTTTTGGACTAGACATAAAATTGACTGGTTTTTTACGAGTATTAAAAGGGTCAAAATAATTTTGAGCATTCGGTTTAAAACCAATTAAGAATTGATTGGGTTCAAAATTCAAAATAGAATTGCTTTGAGAAGGATCAATCAAAGTTAAATTTAAAGGTTTTATCACTTTTTGACCGTCAAAAAAAAGATTAGCAATTTTTGCAGTATCGGTTTTAAAAGAGGGTTCATTTTGTGAATACAAAAGTTCAGAAAAACATGCTATAAAAAAGAACACCCCAATTAATTGTATATAAGCCTTAGTTTGCATTTGTTAGACAGCATCAATTTTAATGCCGAACCTCGTTTTGATATGAATATTAATTTTCAAAAATAGAGAAAAATTATGCGCCCATAGGAATTAATGATGAATTTATGAGAGTATTAACTATTGTAATTAAAAGAGAGGTGTTATATTTGCCGCATAATTCAAAAATAAAATTTAAAAATGGCTGTATTAGTTGGAAAAAAAGCTCCCTTATTTTCTGCGCAAGCGGTAGTAAACGGTGGCATAATTGAAGAAAAATTTTCATTAGATCAATATTTAGGTAATAAGCATGTGGTATTGTTTTTTTATCCTAAAGATTTCACTTTTGTATGTCCTACAGAGTTGCACGCATTTCAAGATAAATTAAAAGAATTTGAAAAAAGAAATACGGCAGTTGTAGCTGTTTCTACTGACACTGAACAATCTCATTGGGGATGGTTGCAGTTACCCAAAAATCAAGGTGGCATTCAAGGGGTTACTTATCCTTTAGTAGCAGACACGAATAAAACGATCTCAAAAAATTATGATGTGTTGGCAGGTGATTATTATTATGATGATAATGATCAACTGCAAGCGGATGGAGAGTTAATAGCTTATAGAGGTTTGTTCTTAATTGATAAAGAAGGTGTTGTACGTCATCAAATAGTAAATGATTTACCCTTAGGAAGAAATGTGGATGAGGCGTTACGTATGGTTGATGCTTTGCAATTTAACGAAGAGAATGGTGAAGCATGTCCTGCAAATTGGAATGCCGATAGAGAAGGATTGAAAGCTACACATGAAGGCGTGGCTGAATATTTTAATTCCAACTAACGTTAAAAAAACATTAGTAAAGTGATAATAAAAACTCCCGAAACATTTCGGGAGTTTTTATTTTTGACGTATTTTTGATTCAAATAAAAACTTTAAATATGGCAACGATAACATTAAAAGGCAATACAATAAATACTATAGGGCAATTGCCTCAAATTGGGACTCAAGCGCCCGATTTCACACTAGTAAAAAATGATCTATCCAAATCAAGTTTATCTGATTACAAAGGTTCCAACGTTATTTTGAATATTTTTCCAAGTATTGATACCGGTACTTGTGCAGCGTCAGTGAGGCAATTTAATGAAGAGGCGGCAGAATTGGAAAACACAAAAGTACTATGTATTTCGAGAGATTTACCTTTTGCCCAGGCACGATTCTGTGGTGCCGAAGGAATTGAAAATGTGATTAATCTGTCAGATTTTGGCACTGGAGAATTTGGGAAAGATTATAGTCTACAAATTGTTGACGGACCTTTGGCCAATTTACATTCAAGAGCCGTGATTATTTTAGATGAATTAGGAAAAGTTATATATACAGAGCAAGTTCCGGAAATTGTTGATGAGCCTAATTATAAAGCAGCGATTGTAGCTTTGCTTGACAAATAGTTTTATGAACCATTATAAAGGATGAAAAATCCTAATGATAATTTTTTCAAAGGCAGGTTAAGAAGTTTAACATTTGCCATACGCGGCGCTTGGTTACTTATAACTACAGAGCATAGCATTATGGTGCAAGTTGGTATTGCTATTATAATGACTATCGTTGGGTTTATAATGGAGCTATCCTCAATAGAATGGATGTTTCAATTGTTAGCAATTGGTTTAGTGTTGGTTGCAGAATCTTTGAATACTGGGCTGGAAAAACTGTCTGATTTTGTTCATCCAGATTATGATGATCGAATAGGTTTTATTAAAGATATTTCGGCCGGGGCAGCTACATTTGCAGCGATTATTGCAGTTATAATAGGATTAATTATTTATCTACCAAAATTCTCTTAATCTTTTACAGCAAACATTTTAACTCTTATATTTTATGTATTTTTGCGAGATACAATTTAATTGATGGCCAAAAAGAAAAAGTCGACATCTAAAAATAAAAAGAATCGTATTGTAATCTTTTTTAAAAGCAAACAAACACACTTGGTTTTTGGTGTGTTTTTAGTATTGTTTGCGATTTTTTTATTTGTGTCTTTGTCGTCATTTTTTATGCATTGGCAAGCTGATCAGGACAAACTCCCTTTATTTGCGGATAGATTGGTAGATGCAAAGAATTTATTAGGTAAGATTGGTGCTCAAATTAGTCATTTTCTTATTTATCAGGGTTTCGGTTTAGCATCATTTATTATTCCAATATTGCTATTTTTTAGTGGATTCTTCTTGCTGCTCAACTTACCTTTTAAACCATTACGTAAAGCATGGTTTTGGGGAATTATCACTATGATTTGGTCTGCGCTGGCTATTGGTTTTTTTGCACCTAAGCATTCATTATTTTCAGGTGTAATCGGCTATGAATTGAATGATTTTTTAAATGATTTTATTGGGAAGGTTGGGGTATTTTTACTATTGTTGTTTACTTTATTAGCGTACGTTATATCTAGATTTAATATAACTCCTGAATCCCTAAGAGCTATACTCCCTAAAAGAAAAGAAAAGGAAATTAGTCCGTTTGGAATAGATGATGCCACAGGTGAAGGGTATATCTCTGAAACGGTACATGAAAAACCTACATCAGAATTAAAACTTACGTTGGATGATGATACTTCGGTTACTAAGGAGAAAAAAGAGGATCTATTTGAAAAACCTCCAGTTGAGATTGAAAATATAAAGCACGAAGAAGTAAAAATTGAAGTTGAAAAGACTTTTGAGGAAGACCATTTAGTCGAAAATCTCTCTAATAAATTGGTTGAAGATTATGGTGAGTTTGATCCAACCTTAGAACTTTCTGAATTTAAATTTCCGACTTTAGATTTGTTGAATGATTACGGTGATGAGAGTATCACTATTAATAAAGAAGAGTTAGAAGCTAATAAAGATAGGATAGTCGAAACTTTAAATAATTATAAAATAGGAATTGCGAGTATTAAAGCAACCATAGGACCAACTGTAACCTTGTATGAGATAGTACCAGATGCAGGTGTAAGGATCTCAAAAATAAAAAACCTTGAAGACGATATTGCCCTGTCATTAGCTGCATTGGGTATTCGTATAATTGCTCCGATTCCTGGTAAAGGAACTATAGGTATTGAAGTACCAAATAAAAATGCAACAATTGTTTCAATGAAATCGGTACTTTCAACTCAAAAGTTTCAAAAGGCCAAGATGGAATTGCCAATAGCTTTGGGTAAAACTATTTCTAACGAAACTTTTGTGATAGATTTGGTTAAAATGCCTCACTTATTAATGGCAGGCGCTACGGGGCAAGGAAAGTCAGTCGGTTTGAATGTAGTTTTAACCTCATTATTATATAAAAAACATCCTGCTGAAGTTAAATTTGTTTTAGTCGATCCTAAAAAAGTAGAACTAACTCTTTTTAATAAAATTGAACGGCACTATTTAGCCAAATTGCCTGATGTCGATGACGCCATAATCACTGATACCACTCAAGTTGTCCATACTTTAAATTCATTGTGTATAGAAATGGATAATCGGTATGATATGCTAAAAGATGCCTATGTTCGAAATATCAAAGAATACAATCAGAAGTTTAAGGCCAGAAAATTAAATCCCGAAAACGGGCATAAATTTTTACCCTATATCATCTTAGTAGTTGATGAGTTTGCAGATATTATTATGACAGCGGGGAAAGAAATTGAAACCCCTATTGCACGTTTAGCGCAATTGGCAAGGGCCGTTGGTATTCATTTAATTGTAGCCACTCAAAGACCCTCAGTAAATGTAATCACTGGTATTATAAAGGCTAACTTTCCTGTAAGGGTAGCATTTAGAGTAACATCTAAAATTGATTCAAGGACGATTTTAGATTCAGGGGGCGCAGATCAATTAATTGGTAAAGGAGATATGCTTATTTCAACCGGTAATGAAATTTCTAGATTACAATGTGCTTTTGTTGATACCCCAGAAATAGATAAAATAACAGATTTTATCGGATCGCAACGGGCTTATGCGAGCGCACATCTTTTACCTGAATATGTTGGTGAAGAAAGTGGCACTAATGTTGATATTGATATTGCTGATAGAGATGAACTATTTGGTGATGCTGCTTATGTAATTGTAAACGCTCAGCAAGGTTCAGCCTCTTTATTACAACGAAAACTAAAATTAGGATATAATAGGGCAGGTAGAATTATCGATCAATTGGAGGCAGCTGGTATTGTTGGTCCATTTGAAGGAAGTAAAGCAAGACAAGTGTTAGTTCCTGATATATTGGCGCTGGAAGATTTATTAAAAAATGAACAAATTTAAGAGGATGAAAGAAATTGTTGTGTTATTAGTTACAATTATGTTAAGTGCTACTACTTTTGCGCAAGGCGATGCAAAATCTGAACAATTATTAGATGTGGTATCGGAAAAAATGAATAGCTACGAAAATATATATGTAGAGTTTAATTATAAGTTACATAATGCCGAAGAAAATGTAAATCAAGAGACGAGAGGGAATGTAGCTATGAAAGGTGATTTATATAATGTTAATTTTTTAGGCGTCAATCAATTATTTGATGGTAAAAAAGTTTATACTATAATTTCTGAAGATGAAGAAGTAAATATTTCTGATGTAGATGCAGAAGATGCAGAAACTCTTACACCTTCAAAATTTTTCTCATTTTATAAAAATGGTTTTACCTATAGTTGGGATGTATTAGAGAATATGAATGGTAGAAAAATTCAGTTTGTTAAACTGATTCCAATAGATAGTAATTCTGAAATTAGTAGTGTATTATTGGGGGTAGATGTTAAAACGAACCATATTTATCGATTAATTGAAACAGGAAATAATAGTACGGTTACAACATTAACTATCACAAAATTTAAAACAGACCAACCTCTTTCGAGTAAATTATTTTTATTTGATGAGGATAAATATAAAAAAGAAGGATACCTAATTAACAAACTTTAGTGTAACCTTTTTGAACAAGTAGAAACTAAATTAATTGGTTATTTGTGCTTGTAAATTTTTTATATTAATTTGAACCATTTCCAAGAAGAAAGCGGAGTTGCTAAAATGAACAATTTTCTATTTTGTTAAATGACTCTAATAATAAAAACTTTTCAATGAATGAAAATATTAAATAAATATATTCTTAAGAGTTTTTTAGTCCCTTTTCTAGTTACTTTTTTTATCATTCTGTTTGTGTTGGTAATGCAAACCCTATGGCTTCAATTTGATAAAATTGCAGGTAAGGGGATTGAGCTCAGTCATATATTTAAATTTTTGGGATATATCGCTCAGATGCAGGTTCCGCTGGCATTGCCTATTGCTATTTTATTATCTTCTATAATGGCCTTAGGAACCCTTTCTGAAAATTATGAATTTGCAGCTGTTAAGTCTTCCGGGGTATCGTTACAAAGATTTATCAGACCTCTTATACTTTTGATGATCCTATTAAGCGGGTTGAATTTTTTATTTTTAAATTATGCATTTCCTAGAGCTGCTTTTAAATTTAAAAATATGCTCTTGGATATGCAAAAAACACAGCCGGCTTTGGCCTTAGTTCCGGGAACATTCAATACCGAAATTCCGGGGTATAGTATTAAGTTTGCTGAAAAATATGGGAAGGATGATAATTTATTAAGAGATGTTCATATTTATTACGATCTCAATAGGGTACGGGCAAACTCTAAAGTAATTAAAGCGAAAAATGGAAAAATTACTACAGAAGAAGGAAGTAAGTATATGACCTTAGTGTTAAATGATGGCTATCACTATGAAGAAATGCCAACCACAAGAAAAACTTATGCAGAACAGCAAAGGATGCCTGCTACCAAGGCCCATTTTGATGAATATATTGTAAATATAGATATTTCTACACTGAGTAATATTAATACAAGAGACTACAAAGAGGATCGAGAAATGCTTAGTTTAAAGCAGTTAAGTTATTATACTGATTCTTTAAAACTACCCTATGATGAATATATAGCGTCAAAAGCTAATAACTTTCTTATCAGGACGGGAATTAAAACCTTGGCTAAAGATTCTACAAATTTTAGCAACTTGAATGAGGATATCTTAGAAAATTATGATTCGATAAAAAGAAACGCTATATTAAAAAATGCCATTAATTTAGCTAAAAGGGCAACTGATGATATTAAAGGATTTAAAACAGTTTTAAAAGGCAAACGAAAATTTTTAAATGTTTATAATACAGAATTTCATAGGCGCTTAGCATTTTCATTTGCATGTTTGGTCCTGTTTTTCATAGGAGCGCCTTTAGGATCAATCATACGAAAAGGAGGGTTTGGTTTTCCTATGATATTGGCCATTATAATTTTTGTTATTTATTTTTTCATTTCTACTTTAGGTAAAAACATGGCACATTCAAGTACTATTACTCCTGTATTGGGTGGTTGGTTATCATCGATTATATTGTTACCTTTCGGTTTTTTGCTGATGAAAAGGGCAACAAAAGATAAGGGTATTTTCAATGTCGATCTATTCTTGATGCCGATAACTAATTTTTTCAAAAAATTGTTTAAAATTAAAGAGTCAAATTCCGTTACATAATGATTTCAACTAAAACTAATATCATCCAATTAAATACTATTAAAGAAGCTATTTCTGATATTAAAAACGGTAAAATGGTTATTGTTGTTGATGATAAAGATCGTGAAAATGAGGGTGATTTCATTGCGGCTGCTGAGATGGCAACCCCAGAAATGATAAACTTTATGTCAATGCAAGGAAGGGGTCTTATTTGTGCTCCAATTACTGAAGACAGAAGTAAAAAATTAGGATTAAATATGATGGTAGAAAATAATACCGTTCTGCATCAAACACAATTTACAGTATCTGTTGATCTGATTGGTCATGGATGTACTACTGGAATTTCAGTTCATGATAGGGCTAAAGCAATTAAAGCATTGGTCAATGATGATACCAAGCCCCATGATTTAGGCAGACCGGGACATATTTTCCCTCTAAGGGCAAAAAACGGTGGGGTTTTAAGGCGAACAGGCCATACAGAAGCTGCTGTAGACCTTGCAAGATTGGCAGGCTTCAAGCCAGCAGGTATCCTTGTTGAAATTTTAAACGATGATGGCTCTATGGCAAGATTACCGCAATTGGTAGAAGTTGCAAAAACATTTGAATTAAAAATTATATCTATTGAAGATCTGGTTGCCTATAGAATGCAACATGATTCCCTTATCGAAAAAATTGAAGATTTTGATCTAAAAACTCGTTTTGGCGAATTTAGATTAAGAGCATATAAACAGACAACTAACAACCAAGTGCATTTGGCCTTAACCAGAGGAGATTGGGAAGAGGATGAACCTGTGTTGGTCAGAGTTAATTCAACCTTAATTAATAATGATATTATTAGAATCTTAACCCATAAACCTGATGATAGCTTTAGCAGGATGTTTCAAATGATTAAGGATGACGGTAAAGGTGCTATTGTTTTTATCAATCAGGAAAATCAATCATTTAATTTAATTAATAGATTATCCTTAATTAAAGAGCTCCAACAAGAAAGTAAATTGAATGTGCCTGGAATAAAAATTGATAATAAAGATTTTGGTATAGGTGCACAAATTCTACATGATTTAAGGATTTCAAAACTACGGTTAATTACGAACGATACACAAATTAAAAAACGCGTAGGTATTATTGGTTATGGATTAGAAATAGTTGAAAACCTGGCTTATTAGTTACTATTTCGTAATTTCGTCACGTGAACCTTTTTCGAAAAATATTGTTTCCTTTTTCCTTGTTGTATGGCGAAATAGTTGCCGCCAGAAATATATTTTATAATAAAGGAATTTTAAGATCAACCTCCTTTAATATTCCTGTAATTAATGTTGGTAATTTAAGTGTGGGTGGTACCGGCAAGACCCCCCAAGTAGAATATTTGGTTCGACTTTTACAGGATCAATACAACCTTGCAATCCTCAGTAGGGGATATAAGCGAAATACTAAAGGTTTTCAAATAGCTGATAAAGCGACTACAGCTGTAGATATTGGTGATGAACCTATGCAATATCACGCCAAATTTAATGATATCATAGTAGCTGTTGATGCGGATAGAGTTAACGGAATTCAACAGCTTAAAAAATTATCAGCTAAGCCTGATGCTATTTTGCTGGATGATGCTTATCAGCATAGAAAAGTAGAAGCAGGGTTGAATATTTTATTGACCTCGTATGATAATCTGTATGTTGACGACAAGATGTTACCCTCAGGCAATTTACGAGAGAAAGTAAAAGGGGCGGGCAGGGCCCAAATTATTGTTGTTACGAAATGCCCTGATGAATTAAGTGAACAAGACCAGTTTGCAATTGCTAAGAGACTGAATGCAGAAACGCATCAAACGATTTTCTTTTCTAAGATAAATTATGGCGAAGAAATTATTGGTAAGGATGTAATTCTTGCTATTAAAGATTTAACGGGCTTTGAAGTAGTATTGGTAACAGGTATTGCCAATACAATACCATTAACGGCATTTTTAGACACCATAAAAATTAATTATCATCATAAAAAATACGCTGATCACTATAATTTTTCTCAAAAAGATGTAGATGAAATTAAATTGGCTTTTTCAAAAATTAAAACAGATAAAAAGTTAATTTTAACGACCGAAAAAGATTATGTGAGAGGTTTTATGGGAATGGACAATTTTTATTACCTCCCTATAGAAACGGTTTTTATTGATCATCAAGAAGACTTTAATAAATTGATTAAAAAATATGTGGAACAAAGTTCAAGAAACAGTTAAGTATTTAGAACAAAAAGGATTTAGTAACCCTGATTTTGGGATTATTCTCGGTACAGGCTTAGGTAATTTAGTAAACGCTATTACTATCGAAATAAGTATTCCTTATGAAGATATCCCAAACTTTCCCGTTTCAACAGTTACGGGGCATTCGGGCAAATTAATTTTCGGGACCCTGGGAGGTAAAAAAGTGGTTGCCATGCAAGGTCGTTTTCATTATTATGAAGGCTGGTCTATACATGAAGCTACTTTTCCCGTGCGCGTTATGAAGTTTTTGGGTGCTGAAAATCTAATTGTTTCTAACGCCTCTGGTGGTGTAAATCCATCATTCAAAGTGGGTGATATCATGATCATCAATGATCATATCAATATGATGCCAGACCACCCTTTACACGGAAAGAATGAAGAACGTTTTGGCCAGCGTTTTGTAGATATGCATGAACCCTATAATTTAAAAATGATAGCGCAATTAAAGCAGATTGCGCAAGAACATAAGGTAAAAGTTCAAGAGGGAGTTTATTTAGCCTTGCAGGGGCCGACTTTTGAAACTCCTGCCGAATATAGAATGGTACGATTGGTTGGGGCAGATGCTGTCGGTATGAGTACGGTGCCTGAAGTGATCGTTGCCAAACATATGAGCATGCATTGCTTGGGTCTTTCTGTAATAACCGATTTGGGTGTTGAAGGTCACGTTGAAGAGGTTTCTCATGAAGCCGTGCAAGAGGCCGCTAAATTAGCAGAAAAAGAATTGAGTTTATTGGTGGAGGAGTTTATTGCTGGGTATTAAGGATTTTAAGCTCAATCGTAGCAAGTTTAATTAAAAATGTATACATGCAAAAAAGCGCCCTAGTGGTAGAACGCTTTTTTTTAAACTAACTCAAATAATTTATACAATGAAAACAAATTTTACTTTGCTTCATATAATTAAACGCAAATGTTATGCCAAAATTGTATGAGTAATGTTAAGATAAGGTTAAATAAGGCTAGAATATTGTTAATATTATCCTAATATTTTGAATTATTTTTAAAAAGAAAAAGATTATTTTATAATTAAAGACTTTTCGAAAAATGGTGTTTACTTATAAAATATGCTTTTGTGCCTTGTATGATGATCTTACCAAGGCACCACTCTCAACATGCCTAAAGCCCATTTTTAATCCGATCTCTTCGTATTTTTTAAATTGTTCAGGGGTAATGAATTCTTTAACCGGCAAGTGTTTTTTACTTGGCTGTAAATATTGACCAATAGTGATCACGTCAACACTCACATTTTTTAGGTCTTCCATAGTCTTCAATACTTCTCCTTCCAATTCGCCCAAGCCGAGCATAATACCAGATTTTGTTCTATTAATACCACTGTCTTTTAAGTATTGCAAAACGCCCAGACTTCTATCATATTTCGCTTGGATGCGAACCTCGCGTGTTAAACGACGAACGGTTTCTACATTATGAGAAACTACTTCAGGCGCAACGGCAACGATACGGTCTATATTATTATGAATTAATTGAAAATCAGGAATCAATGTTTCCAGAGTAGTTTCAGGATTTGCCCTACGGATGGCATTGATTGTTTCTGCCCAGATGATAGATCCGCCATCTTTGAGGTCATCCCTGTCAACCGAAGTTATTACGGCATGCTTAATTTTCATGATCTTAATAGAACGGGCCACTTTTTCAGGTTCTTCCCAATCAACTGTATCAGGTCTGCCGGTTTTTACACCGCAAAATCCGCATGATCGTGTACAAACATTTCCTAGGATCATAAAAGTAGCAGTGCCTTCTCCCCAGCATTCACCCATATTAGGGCAGCTACCACTCGTACAGATAGTATGTAAGTTATACTTATCTACTAGACCACGTAGTTCGGTATACTTTTTCCCAATAGGCAGCTTAACACGCAACCATTTCGGTTTTTTTATTGGTACTATTACAGATTCTTCAGACATATACTAAAAATATGAAATGCAATATTACAAAGAATTGATTTAATCCATTTATAAATAGGGTTATAATTGAACGCATAATTTGTTGATTCTATAGATTTATTAAATACCAAATGCTAAATCCTATCAAGAAAACAATTCCTAAATAGCTAAGTATTTTCATGGCCATAGAAGGATGCCATTCTTTAGGAGTATGTTTACTCGATATCAGAATAAAATTGGCAATAGCATAAAAAGGTGCTGTTAAAAATGACAAGATAGTTGCTATTTTTATCATGGTGATCATGTTTGATATGAAGAATGTTAGGATTAAAATGGTTCCTAGTGCGAGTAATATGATCCACATTAAATATGTTGATCTATTCGTTTTGTTAAACAATAATTCGGTCGATTTGGCCATTGCTCTGGGAGAAGCATCCAAGGTGGTCAATGTTGTACTGAACATAGTAGTAAATGCGGCAATAGCGATAAAAATTGAAGTTTGACTACCTAAATTTTCTGTATATAAATTAATGATCTGCTGCGCAAATTTACCGGCACTACCGCTAAACTTATTTCCTGATTGGTACATAACCAGAGCGCCTAAGGATAAAAAACAAATGGCTAAGAAAATGGTGCCCACATAACCTATATTAAAATCAATAATTGCTTGTTTTGTCTCAAAACCATCTTTCATGTCTTTCTGTTTTTCAATAGCCCATAATGAATGCCAGGCAGAAATATCTAAGGGAGCTGGCATCCACCCTAAAAAAGCAATTAAAAAACCAATTTCTAAAGCGCCTTCAGGAATTACTTGTATAAAGTTGTATGACTTAGTTGTACTAAATACGGCAACGCTTACAGCTATAATTGTGCTCAATGTTAGTACTACGATAATTACCTTGATTAAATTATCAAGCAACTTATATTTCCCAATTAACAAGGTGGCAATACAAATAATAGTAATAATAATGCTCCAAGTAGTAATGTCTGTTGTAAATCCGAAGAGGTTAGCCGCCAGCCCTGCCGTTACGATAGTTACAGCCGCCTGAATGGTAAACATGGTAGCAAAAGTGAGAAAATAATAAATTAAAAGAACACCCTTACCTAACCTCTTATAGCCATCTATTAAACTTTCACCGGTTGCTGTAGCGTATCTCGGGCCGTACTGAAAAAACGGGTATTTAAATAAATTTACCAACAATAAAGCCCACAAAAGGCCAAATCCGAAATCAGCACCAGCACGGGTAGATTGTACTAAGTGTGAAACCCCAATGGCGGCTCCTGCAAAAAGTAATCCGGGTCCAAGCGACTTAAGCCAGTTTTTTTTCATCACAAATATTTGATGAAAATACTAAAAAAATTAGGAATCTGATTTATTTATTATCTCGGCAAGTAATTTTTTAGCTCTTAATAATTTGACTTTTATATTACTCATGGGTTCATTGAGTTCTTCAGCCATTTCTTTATAACTCATTTCCTGAAAAAAACGAAGATTAATAATTTCTTGATAATGAGGTTTTAATTGTTTGATAAAGGCCAATAATTGGGCTAAATTTTGTTCTATGATCAATTTATCAGCCGGAGTTGGCTCTTCATCCTTTACTTTATGTGCTTCAGCACTTTTCTTATGTATGGAGATAGTATCAGTTTTCCGCTTTCGTAATTGATCAATATATAAATTACTGGAAATTGAAAGTAGCCAAGTTTTAAATTCATAATTTTCATCAAAAGTGTCAATCTTTTCAAAAGCTTTGGCAAATGTTCTGATGGTAACATCTTCAGCTTCATTTTCATCATTGGTTTTACTGTATAAAAACCGATATACATCTTTCCAGAACATATTAAGCAAAGAAGTAAATGAATTCTCATCTCCTTTCTTTGCTTTATTAATAATCTCTATGATGTTCTTCGTTTTTTTTACCACGACCTTGGTTTTATAATCAAACTGCTTACAAACACTCCCAATTGAAATATCACTAACATCAAATCCAATAGTGGGAATAACAAGATTAGATCTTTTTCATTGAATTTTTGAGCTGTTTTTCCTAAAATTGAATATTGAATAATGAGTCGGATTGTTAGTAAGATAGTTACAATTAACCAATTAAACGAAAAAGCAAGTAGGATTATTGCTAAACCCCAAAAGAGAAATTGTGACAAATAGAAAAGTCCCAGTAAAAATTGATGAATAGGTTTGTAATGATTGGCAGTAGTTACATGTCTTCTTTTTTGATGAAACCAAGTGGTGAATGTTTTTTTTGGCTCAGAAATAGTAAAACTATTTTTGGATAAACAAATGGCAGTATTATTTTTAGTGGCTATCTCATTGATCAAAAGATCATCATCACCAGATCTTATATGTAAATGACCGGTAAATCCCTTGGTATTTAAAAAGGCATCTTTTGTATAGGCCAGATTTCTACCAACGCCCATATACGGTATTCCAATTTGGGCATATGAAAAATATTGAATGGCAGTTAATAAGGTTTCAAATCTGATGATTTTATTTAAAAATGAGCCTTTAATTTTTTCATAAGCTCCATAACCTAACACAATAATTTTATCGTTAGAAAAATGTGAAGCTATTTC
>RCNF010000352.1_pt1 | contig 23915 bp, 20 predicted proteins | sample 2041311 | NCBI WGS metagenome assembly RCNF01 (sample SAMN09708228, study PRJNA481090) | Marine sediment metagenome, whole genome shotgun sequencing project. | biome: marine sediment; feature: ocean; material: sediment; isolation source: Sewage treatment plant 2 marine sediment (STP2) ... | reverse complement strand
ATCTACGGCGTTGCACTTCTTACAAAGGACTAAGGCCATTTGCTGCGAAGCGCGCCTTGTATCTGCACACTTCAGGTCTCGCAGAGATATTATATAATTGATCAGAGGCTCCTTTAAGATTATTCACTTAAACAGACTCTCAAGCGGTCAACTGATTAATTTAGGTTTAGGGTTCTTATGGTGTTTTATAGTAAGTCGGTGTAGCCTACATGATTGGTGTAAACGTTTTTCTTAAGCTGTTTGTCTATTCGGTTAAGGAATTAGTTGAAGGGGTTCCATTTATGGATACGCAAACGTATCAAAATGCAAAAAATTCACTTAAGGCACAGGATTATAAAGCAGCCGAGCGAGATTTTAAAAAAGTTCTGGATACAATTGATGAGCATAATGAGCAATATAATAACGTTTTATCTCATTATGGAATGGTACAGGCGCTAAACTCAAATAAAAATGGCTTGCTGCTGTGCCGTGATGCGGCAAGCAATGAGGTTGTTGATGGTGAAGTGTTTCTGAATTTAGCCTGTGCTGAATGGCACGATAATAATCGGAAACGAGCGGTTGATGCGATTCGTCAGGGCGTAAAGATTGATGCGGATAACCAACGGTTAAACCGTGCCTGCGCCAAACTCGACTGCCGAAAAAAATGCTGTTTTTCTTTTTTGCCACGGGGGCACAAGCTGAACCGCCTGATTGGTCGTCTGTTTCGTCGCCCCGTAGCGGAAATCACGGTTCATAGCTTGCTATATTAATTCAAGAAAATTTCACCACAGAGGCACAGAGAGCACAAAGGAAAACCTTTTATTGTTTCTTTGTGCCTACGTCACAACTCAATAATTAGTAATTGTTTTCTCTGTGCTTTCTGTGCCTCTGTGGTGAATTATTTTTTTAGTATGTTTCTATAATAGTGTAAAATCCCACCCGGGAGTTGGCCAGGCAATCGCGCCAGACAGTTTTGTACTGGGGAGGAAAGTCCGGGCTCCATAGGACAGAGTGCCAGGTAACGCCTGGGGGGTGAAAGCCTACGGAAAGTGCAGCAGAAAATAAACCGCCATCCTTGATTGCCCATTATTGGGTTTATTCAGGCGTTGGTAAGGGTGAAATGGTGCGGTAAGAGCGCACCGCGCAACGGGTAACCGTTTGTGGCATGGTAAACCCCGCTCGGAGCAAGACCAAATAGGGGAACATAATGCGTGGTCCGCGCTGTTCCCGGGTAGGTCGCTTGAGATGCATGGTGACATGTTATCCAGATGAATGATTGCCCTCGACAGAACCCGGCTTATCGGCTGGCTCCCTTTTATTAGTTTGCGGTCCTCAGTTGGCCCAGACTGTATGAAAAGTATTAGTGATATTTAAAAGTGGTAAATGTAAGCCGATATTAGGCAATAATTTCCTTCAAGTGATTTCACTGTCACTATATTGATGCTAAACCTTTCATATTTAGGGCTGGCTCACCACCGGTTCAATTTTTATCGACTTTCTACCCAGCCTGGGTCGTTATCAGTCATGATGTATTCAATTTTCGGTCAATAATTGATCGATTCGTGCGAATGTGCTTGAAATAAGCATCTGTCCCTGTCCTTGATATGTTTCAAACTTAAAGTGAATTATTAGCTTTGATAATCAAGCTAATGATTTAAAAAACATATCCTGTGAAAGCTTTTCCTGATTTTCTTAAATATCTTCTAAGTTGCTGTCAGCTAACGATTTTTTTATGTTTGAAGGCATAAAAATGCTTGCAATAGGTGCTGAGAATACCTATAGTGTAATTATGTGGTGGAAAGTGGGGAATTGTGGGTTTATAGATTAATCCCATCCCTAGCCTCGAAAGCTCCGGCTTTGAATGACCGGGTTGTGAAAACAGGAAACAATAATAAGAAATGTTTTTCCGCGGAATCAATAATATTGCAGTCGATGCAAAGGGCAGAATGGCAATGCCTGCGCGTTATCGCGAGCGCTTGCTTGAAGCATGTGGCGGTCGTCTTATTGTGACTGTTGATCAGGATCATTGTTTACTGGTTTACCCTCTCCCGGAATGGGAAATCATCGAAACGAAATTAAATGAGTTACCTAGCTTAAACAAAACAGCTCGCCTGTTGCAACGTTTATTAATCGGTCATGCAACCGAGCTGGAAATGGATGGCCAGGGCAGAATTTTATTGCCAGCCATGCTGCGTGATTTTGCGGGTTTGAATAAGAAAGCGGTATTAATTGGCCAGGGTAAAAAGCTGGAAATCTGGGACGAAGACACCTGGACTGACAATCAGGAAGGATGGGTGGATGCGGTGAAAAATGATGACGGTGAACTTCCAGCTGCGCTGCAAGAGCTGTCGCTCTAGTACGCAGTTGAATGGGCGATTTCAATCACCAGTCAGTGCTCCTGGAAGAAGCGCTGGAGTCACTGAATATACATCCATCAGGCATATACATTGATGCAACATTTGGCAGAGGCGGTCATAGCCGTGCCATCTTGCAGCAGTTAAACGAAGATGGGCGATTGATCGCATTTGATCAAGACCCCGAGGCGGTCGATTTCGCAAAGCAGCAGTTTGCAGGCGAGCCGCGTTTCAAGATCGAACATCGTAACTTTAACCAGGTGGCAGATGTGATAGAGCAATATGGCCTAAAAGGAAAAATTGATGGTGTGTTGATGGATCTTGGGGTTTCATCACCGCAGCTTGATGATGCGACACGTGGCTTTAGTTTTTTGCGTTCAGGACCGTTAGATATGCGTATGGATACCAGTCAGGGAGAGACCGCCAGGCAATGGCTGGGCAGGGTGAAAACCGATGATTTAATAAGAGTGCTCAAAAAATACGGCGAAGAAAAGTTCGCCAGACGAATTGCAACCGCTATTGTGGAAACTCGCACGGCACGCGAAATCACAGAAACCGGCGACCTGGCTGAAATCATATCAAATGCGATTCCAGTAAAAGAAAAACATAAACATCCGGCAACGCGGAGCTTTCAGGCGATTCGTATTTTTCTCAATGAAGAGCTGAAGGCTATAGAGCAGGGCTTAACGGGCGCGCTTTCAGTTCTGCGGATAGGCGGCCGTTTATCGGTAATTAGTTTTCACTCGCTCGAAGATAGAATTGTAAAGCGCTTTATGCGGGATGTTTCCAGTCGGCCCAAATTACCGGCAGGTTTTCCTGTCATGGAAGCAGATATTGAAGTGCCTTATCGACTGGTTGGCAAGCCAATTACTGCTGGCGCAGAAGAGCTGGGTATCAATCCGAGAGCAAGAAGTGCACGTTTACGTATACTGGAGAGGCTACTATGAATGAAAGGCAGCGCATATTAATTGTGGTTACACTGTTATTTAGTTTGTTGCTGTCATCGGCAATATTACTGGTATATAGCAAGCATCAGAGCAGAAAGCTTTTTGTGCAATTACAGCAGCTAAAGGTTGAGGTTGATGCGTTAAATACAGAATGGAGTCAATTACAGTTGGAGCAGAGTGCCTGGTCAGGACATGGACGAATTGAGCGTATTGCAAGAGAGCGTTTATCAATGGTAATGCCGGAATCAGGCGACGTGGTATTTGTAAAACAGTGAAAGCGTACAGGCATAATTCGCGTAAAGCGCATAATCAGCGTTCTGAATCATCAATGGTATGGCGACGTTTAACTGCAGTATCTGTGTTTATGTTGTTAGTTGCAGCGCTGTTAGTGAAAACGCTGGATATGCAAATATTACGCAGTGAGTTTTTTGAGCAGCAGGGTGACGCAAGGCAGCTGCGCACGGTCTCAATATCTGCACATCGTGGTGATATTGTTGATAGAAATAGTGAGCCTTTTGCAGTAAGCGCGCCAGTGCACAGTATCTGGTTGAGTCCAAAAGTGGCTAAGGATCATCTGGATGCACTGGTTAAGGTGGCCGGATTGTTATCGATTGATGTTATTAGTTTAAAAGATAAAATCAAACGTAATAGCCATCGTGAGTTTTTGTATTTAAAGCGTCACGCCTCGCCAGAGTTGGCGGCTGAAGTGATGGCGTTAAAAGTACCGGGCGTTGCATTGCGAAACGAGTATCGTCGTTATTATCCAAGCGGTGAAGTGGCTGCACATGTTGTTGGTTTTTCTGATATTGATGATAACGGCCAGGAAGGTATCGAGTTAGCCTTCGATGAATGGCTAAAAGGGGTACCGGGTAAAAAACGCGTTATTCGTGATCGCCTGGGTCGAGCTTTTGATGATGTGGAGCGCATTAAGTCTGCGCAGCCCGGTAAACCAATTAAATTAAGTTTGGATAAAAGTCTGCAGTATTTAACCTATCGAACATTGAAAGCGGCAGTATTAAAACATAATGCCATTGCTGGTTCTGCGGTGGTGCTTGATGTGCAAACCGGTGAGGTGCTGGCGATGGTGAATCAGCCTTCGTTTAATGTGAATGATAGAAAACAGTTGCAGTCTCAGGCAACAAGAAATCGCGCGGTAACTGATGTGTTTGAGCCGGGTTCAACCATGAAGCCCATTACTATTGCAGCAGCGCTGGAAAGTGGTCGTTGGAAACCCTTTTATAAAGTTGAAACTGCGCCGGGTTACATGAGTGTAAAAGGAAATATGATACGCGACCATAAAAATTATGGTGATCTTGATGTCGGTGGTGTGCTGGAAAAATCCAGCAATGTCGGCATCAGTAAAATTGCTCTAGCGATGGATGCGGAGCAGCAATGGTCAATGTATCAAAAACTTGGGCTTGGTGCGGTAACCAGCAGTGGTTTTCCCGGTGAGGCGAGTGGTCAGCTATCGTTGAACGCAGTAAAGAATGATTTTGAAAGAGCGTCGTTAGCGTTTGGTTATGGTGTCTCAGTGACGGCTTTGCAGCTTGCGCATGCATATTCTGCCATTGCTGCAGATGGTCTTTTGCGCCCTGTCAGCTTTTTATATGATGAAGAAAAAGAGCAGGCTCAAGTGGTTGACGGGCAACGTGTGATGTCAGTGGAAACCGCTCGTGCCGTGCGCAAAATGATGCAGCGCGTGATTTCCGATAAAGGCACTGGCCAGCGTGCGTCTGTGGCGAATTACAGTGTTGCCGGTAAAACCGGTACAGTGCACAAATTTATTGCAGGTGGTTATGCTGAAGACCGTTATCTTTCTATTTTTGCAGGTATGGTGCCAGCAGATAAGCCTGAGTTAGTAATGGTGGTGATGATTGATGAGCCAAGGAATGGTGAATATTATGGTGGTCTGGTAGCCGCTCCGGTATTTAGTCAGGTGATGTCGGGAGCAATGCGCTTGCTGGACGTTGCGCCTGACAGGATTACTAAAAAACAGCTAATGAATGCAGGTGCCTCTACTTCGGTAGTGGTTAGTCAAGGTGGGAAGACATAATGATGCAAAATGAAGTTGCATTAGATTTTTTGCTTGAGGGTTTCATCGATGATGCCTTGATAGAGCAGTGTCGTGATATTACGATTAATGCCATCGTGCAGGATAATCGTAAAGCACGTAGCGGTGATCTGTTTATTGCGCATCAGGGATTTAATACCCATGGTTTGCTGTATGCGCAGGATGCCGTAGCTAAAGGTGTTAGTGTTATTTTGTGGGATGGCGACCTGGACAACCGTAATGAAATTCTGGATTCAATTTCAAATAAAGTATTGTGTATTCAATGTCATGATTTGAAATCTAAAGTGGGCGCCATTGCATCAAGGTATTATGAACAGCCTTCACTATCATTAAATGTGATCGGCGTTACCGGTACCGACGGTAAAACATCAATTGCGCATTTTCTTGCGCAGTGTCTGGATGCGTATGATGTACATTGTGGTGTATTAGGTACTTTAGGTAATGGTTTTATTAATGACTTGCATCCTACGGGTTTAACCACGGCTGATGCTTTGCTGGTGCAGAAAACACTGGCTGAAATACAGCAGTCGGGTGCCAGGCATGTGGTAATGGAAGTTTCATCACATGGTCTTGATCAGGGCCGGGTAAATGGTGTTGCGTTTACTACGGCTGTATTAAGCAATGTGGCGACAGATCATCTTGATTATCATGGCACACAGGATAATTACATCGCTGCAAAAAAACGCCTGTTTTATACACCGGGTTTAGGTGCTGCGGTTATAAATCTTGATGATGATTTTGGTCGGGTCCTGGCTAAAGAGGTGCGCGATCATGTTTGTGTCTGGGGTTACAGTATAAAAAAAGATATTTCAGCTTATAAAGATTGTGCTGATTATTGTGTTAATGCAACAGAAATAAAACCGTTCGAGCGTGGTTGTCATCTTTCAGTTACTACGCCTAAGGGTAACGGCAGTTTTGATATTCCGTTATTAGGTCGGTTTAACGTTGCAAACGCACTGGCTGTGTTATCTACCTTGCTTGTTAGTCACATTTCGTTTGAAAAAGCGATAAAAAGCCTTGCTGCAATACATTCGGTTGATGGTCGTGTAGAAATCATTGCTGAGGATAATAAACCGGCTGTAGTGGTGGATTATGCACATACTGAACAGGGGTTGAGCGCGGTTTGTCGATCTATGCGTGATCACTTTAGTGGTGATGTGTGGTGTGTATTTGGCTGCGGTGGTGATCGTGATCGCAGTAAACGACCACTGATGGCAAAAGCCGCAGAAACATATGCTGATAAAATTATTGTTACCACAGATAATCCGCGCCATGAAGATCCGCAAAGCATTATTGATGAAGTGCTAACGGGTTTTTCAACATTGGATAATGTAGAAGCGATACTTGACCGTCGTCAGGCAATTGATATCGCAATTTCAAATGCGCAGCCGGGTGATGTTGTGTTACTGGCTGGCAAGGGGCATGAGACCAGTCAGATAGTTGGTGATGTACATATTGCCTTTGATGACCGGCGTGTGGCACGCGAACTTTTATCTAGTCGGGCCCCGAATGATAGCAGCAAGGGAGTCATTGCATGATGATGATGTCGCAAATCGCCGAAGTTTTGGATTCGTCATTACATGGTGATGATGTGATGATAACGGGTGTTTCTAAAGATACTCGAGATATTCATGCTGGTGATTTATATGTTGCCCTTAAAGGTGAGCGTTTTGATGGGCACCAGTTTGTTGCCGAAGCGAATTTATCCGGCGCAGTTGGTGCTTTAGTGAGTGACTCTCAGTCAGTTGATGTGCCGCAGGTACTGGTTGACGATACAGGTATTGCATTAGGACGGCTGGCGGCTTACTGGCGCACAAAATTTACCGGCAAACTGATCGGTATTACCGGCAGTAACGGCAAGACTTCTGTGAAGGAGATGTGTCGAAAAATTCTTGCTGATTATACCGACGCATCTGAAGTACTATCAACTAAAGGCAATCTGAATAATGATATTGGTTTGCCAATGATGTTGCTTGAGCTGACGCAACGGCACCAGTTTGCGGTCATTGAAATGGGTGCGAATCATGTTGGTGAGATTGATTACCTGGCATCGATAGCGCGGCCTGATGTCGCTATCGTGACTAATGCCGGGCCTGCGCATCTCGAAGGTTTTGGTTCGCTGGAGAATATTGCTAAAGCAAAAGCTGAAATTTATAAAGGTTTGTCAGGCAGTGGTGTCGCCGTAGTTAATCTGGATGATGCCTTTAGTTCACTGTGGATAAATTATTGTTCAAAATACAGTGAGGCTAAGCGTGTTATAACTTTTTCTATGCTTGATGATTTTGCTGATATTTATGCAAAATTAACAGCTGACAACTGTTATCAGATCATTACACCGAATGATCGGGCTGAATTACTGCTTAAGGTGCCTGGCAAACATAATGTGATGAATGCACTTGCAGCAATCGCAGCAACACTGTCACTCGAGATCCCCTTACAAGACATCGTTACATCATTATCTGAGTTTGAAAACATTCAGGGTCGACTAACAGTTTTAAATGCTGAAGCTGGTTTCCGTGTTATTGATGATACCTATAATGCGAACCCGCTTTCTGTGTCTGCGGCCATCGATGTGCTTGCTAATATGCAGACAGATACTGTGTTGGTTCTGGGTGATATGGCAGAACTGGGAGAAGATGCTGAAAAGTTACACGGTGAAATAGGTGATAAAGCAAAAAGTGCTGGTATCAAGGCGCTGTATGCTACTGGAAAGTTAAGTGAGAACACAGTCAACGCGTTCGGTGAAAATGGATTTTATTTTAAAAATAAAAACGAATTAATAATCGCTTTACGCAAAAATATAGTAGTAGCTGATGTTGTATTAGTGAAAGGTTCTCGCAGTGCGGCTATGGAGGAAGTAGTTAAACGAATATTGAGATGCCAGATACGTTCAGGGAAGGGCGGTAGTAGGGCAACGCAGGAGCAGTTGCCGAATAATAAGAGGCTGAACTAATGTTTTTAACATTAGCCGAATATCTGCAACAATTTGATAGTGGCTTTGCCGTTTTTCAATACATTACTTTACGTGCCATTCTTGGCACCATTACCGCACTGGTTTTATCACTGGTAATTGGCCCAACTATGATACGCAGGCTGTCCAGTTATAAGATTGGTCAGCAAATACGTGATGATGGGCCACAATCACATTTGTCAAAAGCAGGTACGCCTACCATGGGCGGGGCGTTGATTCTGGTTGCTATAGCAATCAGTACATTATTATGGAGCGATCTGTCCAGTGAGAAGGTCTGGGTGGTACTGGCTGTTACTTTATCGTTTGGTTTGATTGGCGGTTTCGATGATTATAAAAAACTGGTTTACGGTAATTCAAAAGGTTTATCAGCAAAAGTAAAATATTTCTGGCAAACCGTAGTAGGTTTGGCCGCTGCGTATTTTATTTTTAGTAGCGCAAAAACACCTGTTGAAACAACATTAATTGTTCCTTTTGTGAAGGATGTTTTAATACCACTGGGCGGTGCATTTGTGGTGCTTGCATACCTGGTTATTGTTGGCAGCAGTAATGCGGTGAATTTAACAGATGGTCTTGATGGGCTCGCGATTATGCCAGCAGTGATGGTAGCCGGTGCGCTTGGTGTGTTTGCCTATCTTGCAGGCCACTCAACATTTGCAAATTATCTGGGTATTCCCTATGTCTCGGGTGTCGGTGAATTAACTATTTTCTGTGGTGCACTGGTGGGTGCAGGTTTGGGTTTTCTGTGGTTTAACACTTACCCGGCAATGGTTTTCATGGGTGATGTTGGTGCCCTGGCTTTAGGGGCTGCACTTGGTGTGGTCGCTATTTATGTCAGACAGGAACTGGTGCTAGTGATTATGGGCGGCATATTTGTGATGGAAACCGTATCTGTTATTTTGCAGGTTGGTTCATATAAATTAACCGGTAAACGTATTTTTCGAATGGCACCGATTCACCATCATTTTGAATTAAAAGGCTGGCCAGAACCACGCGTGATTGTGCGTTTCTGGATTATTACAGTGGTACTTGTACTGATTGGACTGGCATCGCTCAAGGTTAGATAGTTTTTGATTTTTAAGATTTGATTATTTTGAAACGCATGAGAGCATTAAATACAATGACTGTTAAATCTGAACAAGCTGTTTATACACTGGTCGTTGGACTGGGTAAAACCGGTTTGTCTGTGGTGCGTTATTTACGCGCTTTGGGTGAAGCTGTGATTGTAGTTGATAGCCGTGATATTCCGCCAGGACTGTCGACGTTAAAAAATGAATACAGTGATGTTGAGTGCTTTACCGGCAGTTTTGATACCGCACTGTTCGTTAATGCGCATCGAATTATAGTCAGCCCCGGCGTAACGCTGGCTGAGCCGGCACTTGTTGAAGCGAAAAATAAGAATATAGAAATTATTGGCGATATTGATTTGTTTGCGCATGAGGTAATGGCGCCGGTCATTGGCATAACAGGTTCTAATGGAAAATCTACAGTAACGACACTGTTAGCACTAATGGCTTCGCAGGCAGGAATAAAAGCGGTTGCCAGCGGAAATATCGGTACGCCGGTACTTGATTCATTAAGTGACGATGTTGAATTATACGTGCTTGAATTATCCAGCTTCCAGCTAGAGACGCTGCAACGTTTACCTATGAAAGCTGCGGTGGTGTTAAACATCAGCGCTGACCATCTGGACCGTTACGAAAATCTTGCTGCGTATGCATTGAGTAAACAGGTTATCTATGAAAATGCGGAGGTGCTGGTATTAAATAAAGATGATTCTCTTGCGAGCCGGGTTAATGTTCCTGCTGATAAGCAGATATGTTTTACATTAAATAAGCCAGAGGAAACTGAATTTGGCCTATGTGAAGAAGGCGAGTGTAAAGTTTATAATGCTCTGGCCAGTTTATGTTTTTCTGAGCAGCCATTATTAGCGGTTGATGAGTTGAAGATTAAAGGCTCGCACAATTTGCAAAATGCACTTGCAGCTCTTGCATTAGGTTATGCGATCGGTCTGCCACTAGATAGTATGCTTGATACCTTAACAGAATTTAAAGGGTTACCTCATCGCACACAATTCGTTGCAGAAATCGAAGGTGTTAACTGGATCAATGATTCTAAAGCGACAAATGTCGGCGCTGCAAAAGCAGCGCTTGTTGGCTTGCCTGGGATACATGTATTAATCGCAGGTGGCGATGCCAAAGGTGCTGATTTTTCAGATCTAACGGATGTCATCGAACAGCATTGCCGTGCAGTCGTATTGATGGGTAAAGATGCAGCCATGATTGCTGCAGTTTTACCCGAAGCTATGTCTGTGGTAACTGTAGTTGACATGCAAGCGGCAGTTCATGCCGCAATGTCACTGGCGAAGGCTGGTGATAATGTTTTGCTAGCACCAGCCTGTGCTAGTTTTGATATGTTTGATAATTTTGAACATCGTGGTGATGTTTTTATACAGTCGGTAGAGCTGCTGCAGTCAGAGGTGTCACCATCATGAGTGTGACTGCAGATATGTTTTCAAAAATGCACTCGGCAACGTTAGTGCGTGGTAAATCTATTTTTGGCTTTAATGTCGATGATCTTGACCCGGTGTTAACAATTGTATTTGTATCCTTGCTTACCATCGGTGTCATTATGGTGGCTTCTTCTTCTATAAGTGTTGCCGATAGGAATTTTTCAAACCCATTTTATTATTTACAGCGCCAGTTAGTGTTTGTGGTGATGGGTGTGTTTGCGGCATTATGTATTTTTAAAATTCGCCTGGTGCAGTGGGAAAAATCCGGTGCTGCACTGCTGCTTTTCGCATTGTTCCTGTTAGTGCTGGTGCTTATTCCGGGTGTAGGAAAAACTGTAAATGGTAGTACCCGATGGCTGCCGCTGGGGCTGATTAATCTACAGGTATCAGAACTGGTTAAATTATTCCTGGTCATCTATGTTGCGGGTTATTTGGTTCGTCATGGCGATGCGGTGCGAAACTCTCTGTTAGGGTTTTTGAAGCCGATGTTAATGGTTGGTTTTGCTGGATTGCTGTTGTTATTGGAGCCTGATTTTGGCGCAACAGTGGTCATTATGGGTACCGTTTTGGGTATGACTTTTTTAACTGGTGCAAGGTTTATTCAGTTTATTTCGTTTGTGATTATGTTTGCCAGTGCTGCAATGTTACTGGTGGTGACATCGCCGTATCGAATGCAACGTTTAACTTCATTTGCTAATCCATGGGCGGATCCGTTTGACAGTGGTTTTCAGCTGACACAATCATTAATTGCAATTGGTACGGGCGGCTGGTTTGGTACCGGTCTCGGCGGCAGTGTACAGAAACTATTTTATTTACCTGAATCACATACTGACTTTTTATTTGCTGTTTTATCAGAAGAGTTGGGATTTATTGGTGTGGCGATAGTTATATTGTTGTACAGCACATTGTTCTTCCGGTCATTTAAGATTGCAGCGCAGGCTGAAGCTGCCGGTAATTATTTTGCGGCATATATGGCTTACGGTATCGGTATCTGGTTGTCAATGCAGGCAGTTATTAATATGGGCGTGAATGTTGGTTTGCTGCCAACGAAAGGATTGACCTTGCCGCTAATGAGTTATGGGGGTAGTAGTTTAATTGTTTGTTGTATGGCTATTGGTCTGTTAATGCGTATTCATTATGAAACCAGTGGGGTGATAAAGCAGGCGTGTAAGAAGTCAGCAAAGCAAAAATCGTCTGGGAAAAAATCAGTAAGACACAATGACAGGCAGGAAAAAAGGTCTTCATCCGTTAATAATACAGGTAGTGCATTATTATGATTGATGTACGTCCGGTATTAATTATGGCAGGTGGTACCGGTGGGCATGTGTTCCCAGCGCTTGCGGTTGCTGATGAATTACGTTCACGTGGAATTCCGGTTGTCTGGTTAGGTACAAAAGCCGGCATTGAATCAAGATTGGTGCCACAGGCAGGTTACCCAATAGAGTGGATGAGTATTACCGGCTTACGTGGAAAAAACACGCTAACTTTGCTGTTTGCACCGCTACGTATAACCATGGCTTGCTGGCAGGCATTGGCTGTTTTATTAAGAAGAAAGCCATGCGCTGTATTAGGTATGGGTGGTTTTACATCAGGCCCTGGTGGTTTGATGGCGTGGTTGACAGGAAAGCCGCTTATTGTTCACGAGCAAAATGCCATTGCCGGCTTAACCAATAAAATTCTTGCTAAATTTGCGACCACAGTACTACAGGCTTTTCCTGCTGTATTTAAGCATGCGATTACTACAGGTAATCCTGTCAGACGGTCAATTTGTGAAATTAGTAAACCTGAAACTCGTAATGCTCAGCGACGATTTAATAACCAGGCTCAGGAAAACTTACGTTTGTTGATTATTGGTGGAAGCTTGGGTGCGGTAAAACTAAATGAAATTATTCCTCAGGCATTGGCAAATATTGAAAACAGTCAGCGTCCGCAGGTGATTCATCAAACCGGTATGAAAAATATTGAATCAGCAAAAACTTTTTATCGTGACGCTGGTGTTGATGCAAAGATAGAAGCATTTATTGAGGATATGTCATCGGCATACCAATGGGCTGATTTAGTAATATGTCGTGCCGGTGCAATGACTGTATTTGAACTGGCTTCAGCGGGTATTGCATCAATATTAGTGCCTTATCCGCATGCAGTTGATGATCATCAGACGTTTAACGCTATTTATCTTGAAAAATCAGGTGCAGCAATAATTAAACAACAGGATGCATTAACGGCTGACTGGCTTGTTGAAGTTATTAATGATTTTTCTGCTAACCGCCAAAAATTATTAGATATGGCTGTGGCTGCCCGTCAGCTTGCGATTCCCAATTCAGCGAAAACGATTGCTGATGCATGTTTGAGTGCAGGAGGTATTGTTTAATGTTACCTCCTGATAACTATAAAGATTCAAACCATGAAAATTTTATGCGCCGTATACGTAAAGTGCATTTTGTCGGTATCGGCGGTGCAGGCATGAGCGGTATTGCAGACGTTATGCATACCCTGGGTTATATTGTTAGTGGATCAGATATTGCGAGTAATGCAGTTACACAGCGGTTACAGAATTTGGGTGTGAAAGTGTTTCCTTCGCATACGGCTGAAAATATAGTTGACGTAGATGTGGTGGTGACTTCTACCGCAATTAATACAGATAATGTTGAAGTAGTAGCGGCAAAAGCAGGACGTATTCCAGTGGTGCCGCGAGCAGAAATGTTAGCTGAACTTATGCGTTTTAGTCATGGTATTGCCGTTGCCGGTACACACGGAAAAACCACGACCACATCACTGGTAGCTAGTGTGTTAGCCGAAGCGGGCCTTGATCCAACCTATGTGATAGGCGGCAAGCTTAATAGCTCAGCGACACATGCACGCCTGGGCAAAGGTAAATATCTGGTCGCAGAAGCGGATGAAAGTGATGCGTCTTTTTTATATTTGCAGCCCATGATAGCCATCGTTACCAATGTGGACGCTGATCATTTACCCACTTATGGCGGTGACTTTTCACGATTAAAGCAGGCGTTTGTAGAGTTTTTACATCACCTGCCTTTTTATGGGCTGGCAGTGGTGTGTGTTGATGATGATGAGGTGCGCAGCTTATTACCCGACATAACCCGGCCGGTGATTCGTTACGGTATTGAATTTGATGCCGATGTCTGTGCCTCAAATATTCGTTATCAGGGAACACAAAGCAGATTTGATCTGATGCTTCCTGATGCGGATAAACCGGTTGAAATAACACTGAACATGCCAGGTCGTCACAATGTTTTGAACGCACTGGCAGCAATATGTGTGGCTTATGAACTTGGTATTTCTACTCAAAATATGCAGACAGCATTATCAGGCTTTGAAGGTATCGGCCGTCGTATGCATGCCTATGGTCAGATAAAAATGACACAGGGGCGTATTACATTGATTGATGATTACGCACATCACCCAACAGAAGTTGCGGCGACACTCAGTGCATGTAAAAACGCCTGGACGGATAAAAGACTGGTTACTGTTTTTCAGCCGCACCGTTACACCCGTACGCGTGATCTGTTTGAAGACTTTTCGCGAGTGCTAGCAGAGTGCGATGTATTAATACTGACAGAAATATATGCCGCAGGTGAAGAAAGAATTGCCGGTGCAGATGGTCGAGCACTCTGTGCGGCAATCCGCGCACGTGGAAAAGTGAGTCCGATTTTTATTGAAGATGTTGAAAGCCTGGGATCTGACTTGCCGTCAATCTTACAGGACGGTGATCTGCTTTTAACCATGGGTGCAGGTAGCATTGGACGTATTGCTTCACAGTTGAAAGTGTCACTGGAAATGTAATGGTTATGAATGTAATGACTAAATCAGACGGGATAACGATTATAAAAGAAGAGCCAATGTCCAGGCATACTAGCTGGCGGGCAGGTGGTGTTGCCAAACAATACATACAGGCCGAATCAATATCAGCACTGGCATTGTTTATAGCATCATTACCTGTCGAAGAAAAGCTGTTATGGCTGGGTCTGGGCAGCAATACACTGGTTCGTGACGGTGGTTTTAACGGTACGGTGATAGCTACGCAGGGTCTGATGTCACAAATTACCATAGCCGAAGAAGAAGGGCTGGATGAAGCAATAGTTTATGCTGGTGCCGGTGTAAGCAGTGCAAAACTGGCGCGTTTCTGTAGTAAAAATAATTTAGCCGGCGCTGAATTTTTTGCCGGTATTCCAGGTTTGCTTGGTGGTGCACTGGTGATGAATGCAGGAGCTTTTGGCGGTGAAACCTGGCCACTGGTTGTTGAAGTTGAGACCATAAATAGAAAAGGTGAAATAACAAAACGTAGCGCTAATGAATTTGAATATAGTTATCGCCATGTTAAAGGCCCGGCAGAAGAATGGTTTATCAGCGCAACGATGAAGCTAAAAAAACAACAGCTGAAAAATAATACGGTCGACATTAAACAACTGCTTGCAAAACGTGCGGTAACGCAACCGACGGGTGTCGCCAGTTGCGGCTCAGTGTTCAGAAATCCAGACGGCTTTTATGCAGCACAGTTGATTGAAAATTGTGGTCTTAAAGGTAAGCGTATTGGTGGTGCGGTAATTTCAAATAAACACGCTAACTTTATTATTAATGACAATAAGGCAACCGCTGCGGACATTGAGTCGTTGATTACCCTGATACAGAAAACAGTTAAACAACAACACGGTATTGTATTACAAACGGAAGTGAGGATAGTTGGTGAAGAGGTGATTGCTCAACAGCGAGTTGCTAAAAAAACGGCTGCGAAAAAGCCGTTTGTAGAAAAAAACAGTGAGCAAGACCAGTAATGAAAGTTGATACAACACAATTTGGAAAAGTGGCTGTATTGATGGGTGGTCTGTCAGCAGAGCGTGAAATTTCACTGCAAAGTGGTAATGCGGTGCTAACGGCGTTACAGAATAAAGGTGTAGATGCGTTTGCTGTGGATGTAGGTGAAAACATTATCAATGAGCTAGATAAGGGGAATTATCAACGCGCTTTTATCGTTTTACATGGGCGTGGCGGTGAAGATGGCACCATGCAGGGTTTGCTTGAAATAATGAGACTGCCTTACACCGGTTCTGGTGTGATGGCGTCATCAATAGCTATGGATAAATTAAAGACTAAACAGATATGGCAGGCGATGGGTTTACCAACTCCTGGTTTTTTTATCGTCGATTCGCAGCAAAGTTGCGAGCAGGCATTAGAAACATTGGGTTTGCCATTAATTATAAAACCGGTACTTGAAGGTTCAAGTGTAGGTATCAGTAAAGTCGAAAATAGAGAAGAGCTGCTGCCCGCGTGGAAGAAAGCGGAGTTATGCGGTGGTCACGTGATAGCAGAGAGCTGGATTGAAGGTGATGAGTACACGGCGGCGTTGTTAGATGATCAGGTGCTGCCAATGATAAAACTTAAAACATCGCATAAGTTTTATGATTACGACGCCAAGTATGACGCTGATGATACTCAGTATATCTGTCCTTGCGGTTTACCCGATGCCAGTGAAGCAGTACTAGCTGAACTAACTAAAAAGGCGTTTGACGCAGTGAATGCGTCGGCCTGGGGGCGTGTAGATTTTATAATTGATGAGAACGGTCAGCCCTGGTTAATCGAAGTGAATACGGTACCTGGTATGACTGATCATTCGCTTGTGCCAATGGCTGCAAAACAGGCAGGACTATCTTTTGATGATCTGGTATTAAGTATTTTAATCACTGCTAGCTGTGAACGTTGTTAGAAAATATTATTCTGGAATATTGTGTAGAACTAATGAAAAGCAAAATGAAAAGAAACATGAAAAGAAATATGGACAAAAAAGACAAAGCCTTGTTGTTCAAAAAAACGTTAAAAACACTGCCCGTGTTATTTAGTGTGATGGCTGTTTTTTATCTGGGTTTGTTAATTCAAAGGACTGAGTTTCCTACCGTGTTACCGGTAACTGATGTGCAGGTGAAAGGTGAGCTGAATTTTATCAGTAAAGAAGAAATTTCAGTTTTAGTAAAGAAGAATTTATCCGGTGGTTATTTTACCGTTGATTTAAATAATATTCGTCAGCTTTTACTGCATAAACATTGGATAAAAAATGTTTCATTAAGAAGAAAATGGCCAGCAAGCCTAAATGTTTTTATTGAGGAGCAGGTACCTGTTGCATACTGGAACAATGATTCCTATCTAAGTGAAAACGGCGACGTATTTAAACCAGAATATATTGATCTAAATTTAAACCTGCCAAATTTAAATGGACCAGCAGGGCAACACGATAATGTCTGGAAATTCATGAATATTCTATATAAAGAAACAGCAATGCTTAATTATGAAATTGTACGTTTAAATCTTGATAAGAGAAGAGCATGGCAGCTGGAGCTTGTAGAAAATGACGGTTTAGCAGGAGCAAACATCAAAATTAAATTAGGTCGTTTTGATACTGAAAAAAGGTTGCAACGATTCGTGTATATATTGCCGGCATTAACCATCGGGCATGGAATTAACAGCAGCGATAATGCAGAGAACAAGATAAAGGTTATTGATATGCGTTATCCAAATGGTTTTGCAGTTCAGATGGAGGAAAATTGCTCCTCCGATAATAGCTCCTGTATTGCCCTGCTACCGTCCATCTGTGGACATATGCATTTTTCGCAATCCCTACGTCCATGCAAGTCGAGTGAGGCTTGAGAATATGACAAAAAAGTCTGATAAAAATATGTTAATTGGCCTCGATATTGGTACCTCCAAGGTTGTAGCAATTGTTGGTGAGATAACGAACGATGGTGGCATAGAAATTATTGGCATAGGTTCAAATCCGTCAAACGGGTTGAAAAAGGGCGTGGTAATAAATATTGAGTCCACTGTGCAGTCTATTCAACACGCTGTAGAAGAAGCTGAGCTTATGGCGGGTTGTGAAATCAATTCTGTTTTTGCCGGTATTGCAGGCAGTCATATACGTAGCTTGAATTCACATGGCATCGTGGCTATTCGTGAACGTGAAGTCACCAGTGGTGACCTGGATAGAGTTATTGATGCCGCACGTGCGGTTGCCATTCCTGCTGATCAGAGAGTGCTTCATATATTGCCGCAAGAATTTATTATTGATGATCAGGAAGGTATACGTGAACCGATCGGTATGTCAGGTGTGCGTCTCGAAGCGAAAGTGCATCTGGTGACGGGTGCAGTAGGCGCAGCACAAAATATTATTAAATGCATTCGTCGTTGTGGTTTAGAAGTAGATGACATTATTCTTGAACAGTTAGCGTCCAGTTATTCAGTTTTAACCGAAGATGAAAAAGAGCTGGGTGTATGTCTGGTCGATATTGGCGGTGGTACCACCGATATTGCTGTGTTTTCTGAAGGCGCCATTCGTCACACTGCGGTGATTCCCATTGCGGGTGATCAGGTGACAAACGACATTGCTGTGGCATTACGCACACCAACGCAATACGCTAATGAAATAAAAATCAAATATGCATGTGCATTGCGTCAGTTAGCAAATCCAGAAGAAACAATTGAAGTGCCAAGCGTCGGCGATCGACCACCACGTAAATTGTCACGACAAACGCTGGCTGAAGTTGTTGAGCCACGTTATGAAGAGTTACTTAATTTAGTGCATGCGGAATTACGTCGTAGTGGTTATGAAGAAATAATTGCGGCCGGTGTCGTGTTAACGGGTGGAAGCTCAAAAATGGAAGGCGTTATTGATTTAGCTGAAGAAATATTCCATGCCCCCGTACGCTTAGGTTTGCCACAGTATGTTTCTGGTTTATCCGATGTGGTTAGCAATCCAATTTATGCAACTGGTGTTGGCTTATTACTATTTGGTAATCAGCACAGAAATAGTGGCACCAGTCATATCATGAAGGAAGGTGGTGTTAAAGGAGTTTTTGAGCGGATGAAGAGCTGGTTCCAGGGGAACTTTTAACAAGTTATACAGCAAGCGTAATACAAAAAATGAATGAAATAATTACAATTAAACCAATTGAGGAGAAAGGCCATGCCTATGTTTGAATTGATAGATTCCGGTGCACAAGATGCAATTATAAAAGTCATTGGTGTTGGTGGTGGAGGTGGTAATGCTGTTCAGCACATGGTGCACAGTGGTATCAACGGCGTTGACTTTATCTGTACAAATACTGATGCGCAGGCATTGGCGCGATTTGATGGTGCTAAATCGTTACAGATTGGTAGCAACATTACAAAAGGTCTGGGTGCAGGTGCAACCCCTGAAGTTGGGCAGCAGTCAGCGCTGGAAGATCGTGAATTAATCCAGGAAGCAATTGCAAATACTGATATGTTATTTGTTACTGCAGGAATGGGTGGCGGAACAGGTACTGGTGCGGCACCTGTGGTTGCACAAATAGCGCGAGAAATGGGTATACTTGTTGTCGGCGTTGTTACCAAGCCATTTGCTTTTGAAGGCACGGCTCGGATGAAAATCGCGATGCAAGGTATTAAAGAATTAAGCGGCCATGTTGACTCCTTAATTACCATACCAAATGATAAATTGCTTGATGTATATGGGCGTGATTTTGATTTAATGAATGCATTTAGCGGGGCCAATGATGTGCTTTGTGGTGCCGTTCAGGGTATAACCGAATTAATTACAAATCCTGGCGTTATTAATGTCGACTTTGCTGACGTCAGAACCGTTATGTCAAAAATGGGCATGGGTATGATGGGATCCGGTCGTGCGAGCGGTGAAAACAGAGCGAAAGAAGCGGCGGAAGCGGCAATCGCCAGTCCATTACTTGAGGATGTGAATTTGTCAGGTGCACGCGGAATACTGGTGAATGTCACCGGCGCAAATATGACATTAGGTGAGTTCCAGGATATTGGTGCGGTGGTCAACGGTTTTGCTTCTGATGATGCAACCGTGGTGATGGGTACGGCTATTGATGAAGCACTGGATGGCGAAATTCGGGTGACTGTTGTTGCAACTGGCCTGGGTCATGCAACCGCAGCGCCCGTGCCAGCACCTGTACCTGCTGCAGAGATTAAAGTCATTAAAGAATCGCATGTTGAAATAGAGCCTTCGTATAAAGAATATGATAAACCAACTGCTATTCGCAAAACGCAAATTGCAGGCACGGCGACGTCACTTAATGGTGAATATGATGAAGAAATGCTTGATATACCCGCGTTTTTACGTCGACAGGCTGACTAACAGGGCGGATTACACGGATGCTATTGTAGCTAATTGATTTTATAGCGTTTAGCTGTAACTAAATGTTGTGTTGTTTAGCGTGAGCGGGAGCAAAAGCACTGTTGTTAAGTGGTTTATTTAATGATGAGCTTACAATTTAGTCCGTAATTATGTGATAATACGGTAATTTTTCTCAAAATTATGCGCAGCCTAAGTGATTTACTTTGGAGTTGTGCGTGGGAATAGACATTTTGATTAGGCAAAGAACGTTAAAAAATGTGATTCGTGCGACGGGTGTCGGATTGCATTCAGGTGAAAAAGTATATTTGACATTACGCCCGGCACAGCCCGATACGGGTGTTGTTTTTCGTCGTGTCGATTTAAATGAACCGGTAGAAATAAAAGCAACTGCATCAAATGTGGGTGCGACTTTATTGTCGACAACATTAGAACAGGATGGCGTTACCGTATCTACAGTGGAGCATTTACTGTCGGCAATGGCAGGTTTAGGTATTGACAATGCGTACGTTGATGTCAGCGCTGCCGAAGTGCCTATAATGGATGGTAGCTCAGGCCCATTTGTGTTTTTAATTCAATCTGCTGGTATCGTTGAGCAGGATGCGCCAAAGCGTTTTGTTCGCATTAAAAAGTCGGTGGTTGTTGAAGAAGAAGGTAAATGGGCGCGCTTTGATCCTTTCGATGGGTTTAAAGTAAGTTTTGCCATTGATTTTGATCACCCCGCTTTTAAAAATAGCCCCTGTACGGCAGAAATTGACTTTTCAACGACTTCATTTGTAAAAGAAGTGAGCCGTGCGCGTACCTTTGGTTTTATGAGTGATATCGAAGCATTACGTAAAAATAATCTGGCTTTAGGTGGCAGCATTGATAATGCCATCGTCGTTGACGAATACCGTGTGATAAACGAAGACGGTTTACGTTACGAAGATGAGTTCGTTAAACACAAAATTTTAGATGCGATTGGTGATTTATATTTATTAGGGCACAGTTCTATCGGTGCTTTTTCAGGTTACCGTTCTGGTCATGCACTTAACAATAAATTACTGAAAGCACTATGCGCAGATAAAAGCGCGTGGGAAGAAGTGACTTTTGAAGATGAAAAAGCGTCTTCACCCATCTCATATACGCAACCACTACAAACTTTTTAAAATACCTGGTCTGTTACGTCAAAAAGCGCTTAACACGACCTGCTGCATTTTATGTTCAAATCTACATTCGTAGGTAGGGTTATCGCGCTTTGGTATCCATCTAACTGAAAAATAAGGTCATCCCTGACAAAAGCTACGTCTAAGCCGACAAAACCCTTTTTTGTGCAACGGTTTCCTGTAGGTTACTCATTTAATTTTCTTTGAAGATATTCATTACGATTCAATTGATTTATTTAGGATTATTTTTTTGTTTTTGAGATGATTCGTGTGTCAGCTTTTCCATGACTGGCAACCTTTAAAAGCGCAGTCTTTAATGGCTGGTGGTCAAGACTATCAGCCGATTGTGATAATAATGCAGCTGATTTTTCACTTATATGTGGTCGTCGGGTTTTTTTCTCAGATGATATCTGTTGCTGATGGGCGCCCGCATGGTTAGTTTTGTTTGCGTTATATCGTGTGCTGATCTGAATGTGATGAATAATTTGCGTTTTATTGTCACTGGTGTCGGTCTTCGCACTATTTTCGCGTATAAACTGAAGAATCTGCGGGTTAAGCTGACGTAGTCTGGTAGTCCACACTGGGGAATCTGTAATTAACATCAAATTTTGATTGCGAATATTGGCCACTTCAACGTGGTTGCGGCATTCAACAGGTAAAATTTGGTGCAATAACTGCGTATATTGAGCAAGTTTTTTGACCTGAATCAGAAACTTAGGGTCAATTTGTTCGTTAAATGGCTTCATAGTGCTAAAAAAATCAACAGATTGACTATACTTATTGGCATGTGGTTCGATACTATTACTAATTATGAATATTATTTTTGTTGGAAAATTTAGAGGTAAACCGCTTCGTTGCCAGTTAGATGGTAGAGGGCAGCTGCTTACCACTGCAACCATTATAAGCCTTTTTGCCTGTTTATTGGTTAGTAGTGGTTACTGGTATGGCACAATGCAAACATCAGCGAGCGAACTGGTTGCACTGGAAAACGATATTTTCAAACAAAAAATATTAATAAAAGAAGCTCGCCAGACTGCGGAAACCGAGCTTGATGCCCTGGCGGCGCGTTTGGGTACGATGCAGGCAAATGTTATTCGGCTAAATGCCCTGGGTCAGCGTTTGGTCAAAGTTGGGAAACTGGATGCAAAGGAATTTAATTTCAAAAATGAACCTTCATACGGTGGTCCTGCTGAAGCTGAAAGTATTGCTAACATTCATTTTGCTACTAATAATCTTAATGGAATCATTGCAAATTTAGATAAACAACTGGCCAGTCGTGAAGAACAGCTTGATGTGCTTGAAGAAGTTATCATGAATCGTCGGTTAAGAAGTGAATCTAAACCACGTGGCCGTCCAATAACAAAAGGCTGGACCTCCTCTTATTATGGTAAACGCACCGACCCTTTTACCGGCAAACTTGCAATGCATAAAGGCATGGACTTTGCGGGGAAAGAAGGCAGTGAAATTATTGCGGTTGCCAGTGGTGTGGTCACCTGGGCAGGCGACCGTTATGGTTACGGTGAATTAATCGAAGTGAATCATGGCAATGGCTACACCACCCGGTATGGACATAATGCCGAGCTGCTGGTTGAAGTTGGTGATAGTGTCGTAAAAGGACAGGCTATCTCGCATATGGGGTCCACAGGGCGCTCTACTGGACCACATGTTCATTTTGAAGTACTTAAAAATGACAGGCAGATTAATCCTTCGAAATTTGTTGCTGTAAAATAAAACGAGCCCGTAAACAAAATAATCAGCAAAGATAACCATAATTTCGCCATTCTGAGTAAGTTACTATTAATATTATATGACCCGCCAGCGGTTCTCAGGCATAATACGTCGTATTTTTTTACCGTGAAGGAAGTTTTGCAAAAGGCAGCTTTAGAAAGGCAGCTTTAGACAGGTTCTATAGTTGTTTTCACGTCACAAAGTTACAGGTTAAATAATCAATATGATTTTGAATGCCGTTAAAAAGGTGTTTGGTAGTCGAAATGATCGACTGGTCAAAAAACACCGAAAAACAGTTAGTCGAGTTAATGCATTGGAAGATGAGTTTCAGGCACTCAGCGATGAACAACTGGCAGCCAAAACCCAGGAATTTCGCGAACGCCTGAAAGGTGATGATCAGCGTAAAGGTGAAACCATAGAGCAACTATTACCAGAAGCCTTTGCTACCGTGAGAGAAGCGGGTCGCCGGGTGTTTAATATGCGACACTTTGATGTGCAGTTAATCGGTGGCATGGTATTGCATAATGGCAAAATTGCCGAGATGAAAACGGGTGAAGGTAAAACACTGGTAGCCACCTTAGCCGCTTACCTGAATGCATTACCAGGAAAAGGCGTACACGTTGTTACCGTTAATGATTACCTGGCAGTGCGTGATGCTGAATGGATGGGCCGACTATACAATTTCCTTGGTATGACCACGGGTGTCAGCATATCAGGTATGGACCATGTTGCTAAAAAGCAGGCGTATGCGGCAGACATCACCTACGGCACTAACAACGAATTTGGTTTTGATTATCTTCGCGATAACATGGCATTTACTGCAGAAGAAAAAGTTCAGCGTGAACCTAACTTTGCAATAGTCGATGAGGTGGATTCCATCTTAATTGATGAAGCCAGAACGCCGTTGATTATTTCAGGCGCAGTTGGTGAAAACAGCGACTTACATCTTAAGTTTAAAGATATCGTCAAAAAGCTGGAGCTGGGTCGCTTAACCACCAAAGAGGAGCCGGAAGAAGGCGACTTTTCAGTGGATGAAAAAAATAAAAGCGTACACATTACCGAGCAGGGTCATCAG
>RCNF010000714.1_pt1 | contig 23959 bp, 25 predicted proteins | sample 2041311 | NCBI WGS metagenome assembly RCNF01 (sample SAMN09708228, study PRJNA481090) | Marine sediment metagenome, whole genome shotgun sequencing project. | biome: marine sediment; feature: ocean; material: sediment; isolation source: Sewage treatment plant 2 marine sediment (STP2) ... | reverse complement strand
CAGAAGCGAAAAGAGAAACTAAAGAGAGAATTATTAAATCTCTTAAAATGGCATCAAAATAAATAAATAAGTAAAAAGAAGCACCCGCTTACCAAAGGATATTATTCCTTTGGTAAACCAACACTCATTAACGGCTTCATCGTCGTTAACAAAGTCCCAAACAAATTATCTACTTGCTGCTCTTGTTGAGAAAGTAGCTGCTTCATGCTTTCACGTTGAGTCGGCATAGAAAAACACGCCGGACAATTCTCCATTATTACGGGTAATTCTTGTTCCTGGGCAAAACTCGCCAGTTCTTTTTCACGCACATAGACTAGTGGACGAATGATCCTAAGATCACCATCATCATTCACATAATGCGCTTTCATGGTTTTTAATTTCCCACCATGAAACGCCGACATTAAAAAACTTTCAGCTAAATCATCTAAATGTTGTCCGAGTGCTAAGACGTTGTAATCATTTTCTCTCGCTGTGCTATACATCACGCCACGTTTTATTCGCGAACAAAATGAGCAGTAAGAATCCCCTGTCATATGATCTTCTGCCATATCCAGAAGGGGCTCCTGGATGAAAAAATATTCAATACCTAGTTCTTTCAAATAGGGAATTAAAGGCGAAGGATCATATTCTCCCGATTTTGGATCGACAGTCATTGCTCCAATTTCAAACTTGATCGGCGCATGGCGTTGAAAATGAAGCAACAAGTGCAATAGACTCAAAGAGTCTTTGCCACCGGATAAACCCAATAAAACTTTGTCGCCTTCTCTGATCATTCCAAAGTCAATAATGGCTTTTCCGGTATTTCTCCGCAGTTTTTTAGGCAAGTCAATGCTAGGTATAGATTTACGATTCTTTGTCATAGCGGTATTATGCATAAAACTATGTATAAATGTTAAGGACATCTCTAAGCAATGAGTGAACTATACCCACCAATTCATGAAAACCGTCATTTTTATTTAGAAGTTGGAGATCAACACGAAATCTATGTAGAAGAATGCGGAAATCCAGACGGAATTCCCGTGATTTTTTTACATGGTGGTCCAGGTGCAGGTTGCGCAGGATTTCATCGTCAATTTTTTGATCCTGAAAAATACTGGATCATCCTTTTTGATCAGCGTGGTTGTGGCAGATCACACCCGCATGGATCATTAGAAAATAACACCACGCAAGATTTAATTTCAGATATCGAAAAAATCCGTAACGAATTAGAAATTGAAAAATGGGTCGTTGCTGGCGGGTCTTGGGGGAGTACCTTAGCTTTAGCTTATGCTCAAGCCCATACAAATAATGTGTTGGGACTTATTCTTCGTGGCATTTTCTTCTGTACCCCCAAAGAAATTAACTGGTTTTACCAGGAAGGAGCAAGCCAGATTTTCCCTGATTATTGGGAAGACTTTGAAGAACCTATCCCCGAAGATGAACGTGATAATTTTTTACTCGCCTATCATAAACGACTTACTGGCGATAACGAGATTGCAAAAATGGGAGCTGCCAAAGCTTGGTCACTCTGGGAAGCGAGAGCAGCAACCTTGCAACCCAGTGCATCAGGAGTTAAGAAATACCACGATCCAAGAAACGCAATGGGTATTTCACGGATCGAAACCCACTACTTTATGAATAATGGCTTTTTAGAAGAAAACCAAATTCTTAATAATATGGATCAGCTACGAGATATACCAGGTTTTATCGTACATGGTAGATACGATATGATCTGCCCAATTAAACAAGCCTATGATTTACACAAAGCCTGGCCAAGGTCTGAATTCTTTGTCGTTCAAAGTGCTGGCCATTCTGCCCGAGAGCAAGGTGTTACAGCAGCCTTAGTAAAAGCCGGTAACGATATGATAAAGCTGCTACAAAATTGATAGGCTTAATCCAGCGTGTCTCTCACGCTAATGTTATCGTTGAAAATACAGAAATTGCGAATATCAACCAAGGTATTCTGCTTTTGTTGGGAGTAGAGAAAGAAGACACCCAGGAAAAGGCCAAAAACCTTTTAGAGAAAATCATTAATTTTAGAATTTTCGAAGATGATAACGGAAAGATGAATCTATCTTTGCTCGATATCAAAGGAAGTCTTTTGGTTGTCCCACAATTCACACTTCCTGCAAATACACAAAAAGGAACAAGGCCAAGTTTTGCTTCTGCTGCTGATCCTCAAATTGGCAAAGACTTATTTGAGAGATTCATTTCACTAGCATCAAACAAAGTTACCAATCTTCAAACAGGTCAGTTTGGCGCCGATATGAAGGTTAGTTTATGCAATGATGGCCCAGTTACGTTCTGGCTTCAAAAGTAATATAAGTAATAATGTCTTTCAATATCAAAGTCACCCCCCTACTTTTATGAGGTTTTTTTAAAACCTCACTCTTCGAGTAATCGTCGATGCGCTCCAATATTGTCTCGGCAGCGCCTCGGCTAGGCACTTTTATTAAACCTTTTATATCTGCTCTTACTTGATATTTTGTTATAGCTAAAGTTTATCGTTTTTACAGTAATCAAGGGGTTGCTTGAATTTATTGCAGAGGCATGATATTTTCGATTGGCTAGGTAAATATACCCCATAGAGGTTTTTTATGATTAAAATTATTAAGTTTATATCTCTTTTCATCTTATCAACGCTGTTAGCACTTACCCCCGCTTATGCTGCTAGCCATTCTAATAAAGAAAAAGCCGCTGAGACAACTTCAGAAACTACTAAAGACACAGCTATTGAAGGAGAAAAGAAAGAAGGCAAAAAGAAAAAAGCAGATGGCGAAGAAGAAGAGCCTGACTGCGACTAACCCAATACCCCGAACAGCATTCCATGCTGTTCGGGGTATATACGTATTAAAATAAAAACACAATCAAGGTATATTGTGCCCTTATACTATCTCTAGGAGGAGAATATCTATGAAATTATCAAAAATCCTAACTGCTTTATTCATTACTGCAGGCTTAACTATAACCGCGACATCTGTACAGGCTGCATCCCATGGTAAACCAGTAAACATAACGCCAAAATTGGCTAGTGTTACAGTGATGCACAATGGCAAAGAAACTAAAATCATGCGTGTCCAAGACAATGCTAATACGGTAAATCCAGCTTTTGCTAAGACCTCGCGTCCTTGTCCTCCTTTCTGTATTCAGCCAATGAGCCTAGGAAAAGGCATCCAGACTATCGGCGAAGTTGAAGTTATCAACTACGCAGAAAAAATGAGCGATGGAGATAAGAGCATCATGCTTGTTGACTCACGTACTCCAGATTGGGTTGGAAGAGGGACTATCCCAGGTGCTGTAAACGTATCCTGGGTTGAGTTGACACCTAGCAAGGGCGCTACAACTGAAGGTATCATAAAGGTTATGACAGGCCAGTTTGGTGTTAAATTAGCTAATGGCAAAGACGAGGTTGATGTCGATGAAGCCATTGCTAACGGAACTACTTCTGCAGTATTCGATTACTCTGGTGCTAAGACACTCGTTATGTTCTGTAACGGAATGTGGTGTGGACAGTCTCCAGCTAGTATCGCTGCATTAAGGAAATTCGGCTACCCAGCTGACAAAATCAAGTACTACCGTGGTGGTATGCAAGATTGGGAAATCCTTGGATTATCAACGGCTAAGTAATAGGCGTTTAATTCATTCAAAAAAGGCTGACAAATGTCAGCCTTTTTTTATGGAGCTTTCATAAAACACATAATTGCATCATCTTCTAAAAAAACTATCGTTATGTTCATAATTATAAATAGGAAATACAAACGTTGATTTGCTAGTCTCAATAGTAACCTAAGCTTGATTTTTTACACTTTCAATTAAATGGTTCTCTTATGGGGCCTAGGTTGTGGTTTATTAATCAGTCTTCAATACCAATAGTTAGATCGCTGTGCGGATAGCCTAGTAAGTAAAATTATAGAACTAGGGATGCAAACACCTAAAAAATAAATCATGGCAAGCCTCTATAAACAAAGTCGAAACACTCTCAAAGTAAATCCTTTTATTGATCTGCTTTTCAATACATTAATGGGTTTCAGCTTTTTGTTTTTAGTGAGCTTATTGTTCATCAATCCAAAAGCGGATCAAGCCAAAGTCGAGAAGCAGGCCAAATACATTATATCCGCCACCTGGCCGCAAGATCTGGAAGATGATATCGATTTATGGATGCGCACACCTGCTGGCCATACCGTTTCATACCTTGAAAAAGAAACAGGTTGGTTGCACCTAAAACGCGATGACAGAGGCGAACTCAACGACACGCTTTTGATTGACGGGAAAGAAGAAGTCCATCCTATCAACCAGGAATTTATCACTATCCGTAAGCGAAATACCGGCGAATATATCGTTAACCTCTTTTACTACACAAAAAATCTCGTAAGCCTGTCCCTGTAGATATTCGTGTAGATCGCATTAACCCAAAGTACAAAACTGTGTTTAGACAAAGTAAATCAAGAACAGACCGCAGTAAGATTCACCATTAAAGAAGATGGCAGCGTGCATAATATTAGCAAGCTACCGATAGAATTAACCCCTTATTCGCTTGATCACATGCCCTCTCTATTACCTGACGCGATGTTAGGCAAGCCAGAATAAATAACTATTTAATACTCATTAGTATCAGCTATATCGCTGTCATTGTGTTAATTAGTTGGCTAGGGTTTGACAAGCGCCTCTCCGTTAAATCAAAGGTCATGATTGCCATCCTATTGCCGCTCGTATATTTCCTACACTGGACAGGCTTGCAGGATAGCAAAGGTTGGCCTTCGGATCAAACCTTACCTACCCAATTCGAGCTCATCAGCGCAGACATACAAGAACCTAACCTGCTTAAAGATATTGAAGGAAATATACATCTCTGGATCCGATCTGAGGACAATGGTTCGCCACGCGCTTATGCATTACCTTATTCTCGAGAATTACATAAGAAGCTTTTCGATACCAAACGCAGGATTGCTCAAGGCAGAAGACAAATCGGTCTGTTGTATGATCAAAGTTCAGGACAAAGTGGTGTGAGTATCGGCAGCAATATGAAACTAGGCTTTCGTAATGCGCCGCGTAAACGATTACCTCCCAAGGATTAAAACCCCTAAGCCGAGGCACAGCCGAGACAACGTTGGAGTGAATACGACGACGGCCCGAAGGGCGAGGTTTTCTTTTAAAATAATGAAAAAACCTCGTAATGACCTAGATATCAGGTCTAATAATTGAGTTTATCGTTTTAGAAAGCAAAACGAAAAGCTCACTAAAAGTAGGGGGGTGCCATTCTAACTATCTATATACCTATAACTTAGGAACAGCTATAAATATAAACCTAGGTAACCTATACTCTAGCGCTAACAAATTTTAGTATTGAGGATGAAAATGAGTATTAGCAACGAAGAAGTAACCAAGCTCATCGAGGATGGTATCCCTGGCGCAAAGGTAAGCGTAGATGGCGATGGTTACAAATACGAAACGACTGTTATCAGCGACACATTCGAAGGACTAAATACTCTGAAACGCCATCAGGCAGTTTATGCAGCAGTCAATTCAGCGATCACATCGGGTGAGTTACACGCACTTACAATCACCGCAAAAACACCAGCAGAAGCATAAAAGAGAGAACTAAAGAATAATGACTTCTAATAGTGCTAATAATGATGACATAAAAGTTAATTGTCTCGATGCGCGACATTTACTCTGCCCAATGCCGGTAATAAAAGTACAAAAATTTATCGAAGAACTAGGGCCAGATGCAAATGGCCAACACTTGGCAGTAATATGTACCGACCCCGGAACATTATACGACATCCCCGCTTGGTCTAAAGTCCATGGTCATACAGTCCTTGATAAGCGCGAAGAAGACCATGAATATCACATTCTCATACAAATCTGCTCGGATGACGCATAACGGCGAATATGACTTCCTCATCTAAGAACCAAGAACGATATAAAGCAACCCGAAACGTCACTCTCATAGGGGCAATTGTTAATAGCCTTTTAGCCATTGCCCAACTCCTCGGAGGTTTCTTCGCCCAATCACAAGCGTTAATCGCAGATGGTGTTCACACGCTGTCTGACTTAGCGAGTGACTTTGTTGTTCTATTCGCAGCGAAAGCGGCATCTAAAGATGCGGATGAAGATCATCCATACGGGCATGGTCGCTTTGAAACAGTGGCAACAGTTATTCTAGGTGTAGCTTTGGGTGCAGTAGCAATAGGCATTGCAATGAATGCTTTCGGACGTTTGATGAATCCAGAAAGGCTACTACAACCACAACCATTAGCCTTACTTTTTGTCGCACTAGCAATTATTAGTAAAGAAGGTCTCTATCATTACACCATGAGTGTCGCTAACCGCATTGACTCAAAGATGTTAAAAGCGAATGCGTGGCACCATCGATCTGATGCTATTTCTTCAATCTTAGTCGCTATTGGAGTAGCGGGAAGTGTGTTTTTAAAAATTCCATGGCTCGATGCTGCTGCAGCAATTGTTGTTGCCATTATGATATTTTACATGGGCTTGAAATTGATTTTAGACAGCACCATGGAGCTTGTTGATACTGCATGGGAGCCGGAAAAGACCGATGCAATCAAAACGTTTATTGGTGAAATCGAGGGTGTAGAGCATATGCATTTACTACGTACTAGAAAGATGGGAAATTCAGTACTGGCCGATATACACGTACAAGTAAATCCTTATTTGAGCGTTTCGGAAGGCCACCACATTGCAGAAAGTGTGATGACTAAATTGCGCCGCAATTTCCCAGAGATGACAGACATAACGGTTCACATAGATCCTGAGGACGATGAAATTGCCTCGCTATCTAATAACCTACCCAATCGCCATGAGTTAATGGCAATGATATACCCACAACTACAAGCACTTAATGTTGATCAAGATGTAGATAATATTAATTTGCATTACGTGAAAGGGAAAATTGAGCTAGAAATAACTGTAAAAACACAGCTTCCTAGTGAAACAATTCAGGCGCTAAAGAAAGCTTGTGAGAAATTTGAAGAAGTAAGATCACTAACGGTATTTTTTCAGATTAGTTAAGTCAGATAATTTAAATCAGGTTAATTAGCATTATTCACGTTATTCACTAATGGACAAATAAAAAACGAGAGGAAAAAGCCATGATTGCGCTACAACCTAGAGAAATAATCACTCCTAGACCGTCGATGTCACTATCGATTCCAGATGGCATGTCACGGGTTGAGTTTTTTAATAGTGCCGCCAACCTGAAAAACCTCGCAGAAGAGAATGGTTTATTCAGAACACCCGAAGATCTACTAATGTATCGCAAGTTAATTGGTCACAGTACAGAGTTCGATACTTCAATCATCCTAGACACATCTCGACGAATTCTCGATCCACTTGGACGTCCTGTACGTCGCGATCAAATGAGTCGTCAACAAAAGAAAGTCTGGGCCCAAACAACCACCATATTGATCGAATATATGCTGGAAAAATATCCCGATCCAGAAAAACATTTAATTCTCTGTGGAGAAGCAAGTCTGGATTCTACCTGGCCATTGAATAAACCTGGTGTGCCTAGCATTAGAATGATTCACAATCATTTCATGGTTTTTCCTATTGAAGATATCAAAGCAGCTAAAACAGCCGACGCAAGCAATCCAAATTTAACCGACAGCGGTCACAATACGCTCTTTTTGAGACATTTAAGCGATGTTTATCATGAATTTCTCGAAGTTCTTGATTTGCAGCTACTTTCGTTTCTACCCTCAGAAGACTGTGCTTTATCATTAACAGGCTACCCTCAAGGCTTACCAAGCTGGGAACTAGTCGGTGGAGCAGAGAAACTCAATGATCAATACTTTTGGTATGAGTTCGAACAAGTTTTACGCGGCTTTTTGGATTTCTACCAGACTTTCTTCACTTTGGTTGCAACAGGTGAAGAACAGATACCACTAAATGCGAATTTTCCAACACAAATAGCTGACGTCCTTTTGGGTAGTAATCGCTTTTTAAGAGTTGCTAGAGACCTGCGCGAACAAGTCATCCAAGACCCACAATTCGCCAATGAAATTCGCTGGCGTCCAGCCTATAAGCAAATCCTTTACCGAGATGATAGAGGGCGTTTGATCGTAACCATTTCACAAAATTCTGTGGGAAATGCAATTACAGAGTTATTAGGTTTGGTAATCAACCGAGTCGAAGACAATGAGGGTTACTCGAAAAAAGAACCAGCCCTAGTAGAAAGGTTGTTAGAAGCTAGAGAAAGGTTAATAGCGGCTAATTTGGGTGAGGCAATTTCTGGCCCTTGCTGGCCAAACGGGGAATTTGTAGCCTGCCGATAAGATAAAGATCACCCCCCTACTTCTAGGCACTTTTTATAAAAAGTGCCTAGCCGAGGCGCAGCCGAGACAATATTAGAGCGCAGCGACGATTACTCGAAGAGTGAGGTTTAAAAAAAAACCTCATAAAAGTAGGGGGGTGATAAAGAATTAATTATAAGAAGCTACTGGACGTCTTTCAGCCATCCAACCAGTGATCCCATTTGTTACATTCATCACATTTTTATAACCAAGTTGCTGAGATATCGCCTGACTAGCCGCTTGAGTACGATTACCTGTACGACAAATCAACATAACTGGCTGATCTGGTTTTGCAATCGCTGTAAATTCAGGTACAAAGTTTGGGTTAATGTTTCCCGTTCTATCAAAAAAGGTAATTGTCTTGCTACCTTCAACAACACCAGTCTGTTGCCATTCTTCTTTACGACGAATATCAACCAATAACACGCCTTGATTAACAAGCTCTTTCAATTTTGCATTATCTATATTGCTATACCCCCCCGGCTGAGGAATAGGATCAGCCCCTTTGGTATTTACTACTTCTTTTTTTGAAGTATTAACTGCAGAACTGCTTTCAACTTTGGTGTTTGCATTACAAGCTGTTAAAAAGCTTAAGAAAAACCCAAAGAAAATAATATTGTTAAATTTACTCATTTTGAACTCCATATAATTAGCTGGCGGAAGTATATAGTTTTATGCGCCCCATATACGAATTTAATAAAGATTTAGATTCAAAAATTAAACATTATTTTCCTATGCATCAATGAAATTACTTGTCCTGTAACTCAATATGCAAATTCAGATGAATTCTAAATGACAAAAATCAGTATTTTGGCTATTATGTCGACCACTAAAGGGCAAAAATATACCGCTAATCTAGTGGTAATCTAATAAGGGTGCAGTAATGTCGGCTAATTCATTACGAATTATTTTCAGTATATTTTTAACAATCACTTTCCTCGCAGGTTGCGGGGGAGCTGGTATTAAGTCTACGAGTTCAGAGGACGCAACCGCGGAATCTTCATCAGATGCGTCATCTTCATCCACCAGCGATGGCAGTGAGGATTCAAAAGATGGATCTGATGCGAAAACACCAAAGAAGAAAGAATCTAAATTCGGTCGCTTAAAAAAGCGTAAAGTCCCAGGACGTCCAAATTCTAACCCAGTAACGAATAAAGCCTTTGCTGACAACTTAATGGCAGCAAGAACAAAAGAAGCAGAGCGCTTTCTTAAACAAGGTGCTGATGCAAATACTGTAGCTGCAAACGGAGACCCAGTTCTCTACACCGCTCTTCGAGTTGGCCTAAATGAAATCGCAGACAAACTTGTACTTTATGGTGCAGATGTTAATTCAACAACACGATCTGGGCGCACTCCTTTATTACTAGCTATCGACAAGGGCAACGAAAGTTTCGTACAACTGTTATTAGAAAATGGCGCAGAACCGAATAAATCGAGCAATGCAGGTGAAACGCCACTACTCAATGCCATTGAAAGAAATCAATCAGGCATGGTAAATAAACTGTTGTACTATCAGGCTGATCCAAATAAAAGCGGCAGAGGTGGTAACCCACTTCATTTAGCAATCGCTAAAGCACAAGTCGGAGTAGTAGAGAAATTATTAAAATATGGTGCTAATGCCAATACAGGCAGTCAGAAAGGTACGCCACTTCAAGTAGTGCTTCGAAATGGCAACGTTACCATTGCAAAACTACTTGCAAGTAATGGCGGCGATGTAAACATTACAGATAGTGTCGGCGAATCGTTATTGCATAAAGCTGCAGCTAGAGGACAGCTAGGTTTTGCTGGCGTTATTATCGAAAATGGCGCAAATGTGAATGCGAGAGATAAATACGATGAAACGCCTTTGCATGAAGCCGCAGCAAAGGGCAAGCTAGAAGTCGTTAAACTACTTTTGGCGAAAGGCGCAAAATTAAATGCCAAAACCAAAAAGAACTGGACGGCTCTTCATGAAGCCGCTCGTTTTGGACATCCTGAAACCGCTGCCTACCTTATCGGTCGTGGTTTAAGCAGAAATGCTTCCAATAGTGATGGTAAAACACCTAAAGGACTTGCTAACCACCTGAAACATGGTGAAGTAATTAAGGTTCTAAAACAATAAATGCAGTCGTGAACTGTAAATAAAGTCATGACTATTCATAAGTTCTAAAATATTGACACAGATCATCGTTATAGAATCGCCCTAGGTGTACATTAAAGCCTCGTTAAATATTACTTATCGGAGCTTTTTATGTGGGACTTTACTTTCCCTTCTATTATTATCTTTGCCTTAATCGTTTTTAGCTGGGTGATGTTTTTCTCTACCTTGTTTATTTAAAATTTAGTTAAGCCAATTCACATTTAACCAAGATTACTAATCCATAGACTCTTGGTTGAATGAATGCGTGAAGATTTACTTTTACGTTAAAACACAACTTAAAAAAGCCATAAACTCTTAAGTTTTACTTTTCGTGTTTCAAATATTTACGACTAAACAGTTTGTAATCAATTACTGTTCTATACTCCTTGCCTATGAATAAAGGCATAATACTAATATTATTAGGGTACATCGGCTGGGGCTTATTCCCTCTTTACTGGGCACTCGTCAAACATGTGCCAGCCTTTGAAGTGTTATCTCACCGCATGCTGTGGTCTGTTCCTGTACTCATTATTTTTGTTGCTTTTATTGCAAGTTGGAGAGCAGATTTCTTCTCCACATTAAAAAACAAACGAGAACTTGGCTGGCTAATGCTTACAGCCATACTGATTACCATTAACTGGGGGGTCTATGTATACGCGGTAAACCATGATCGAGTGGTTGAAGCGAGTATGGGTTACTTCTTAAGCCCATTACTACATGTGCTCGGTGGCTTAATAATTTTCAAAGAACATCTTGGGCCACTGCGAAAGTTAGCAGTAACTTTTGCAACTTTAGGCGTACTTTATTACATCTTCAGTGTGGAAGTATTTCCCTGGATAGGACTAGTGGTTGGTTTTAGCTTTGCGACTTACGGGATTCTTAGAAAATTTATCAAAACTTCAGCAGTTCCTGGGCTGTTAGTTGAGACCTTACTGCTGGTACCGCTTTCTCTTGGTTATTTGATATATCTTGGGGTGAATAATGAAACAATATTTCTACACCTAAATATAAGTACCGATATTTTCTTAGGCTTGGCTGGATTAGTCACTGTAGTACCTTTGGTATTATTTACCGCAGGTGCCCGATTATTACCAATGACTACAACAGGTATTCTTTTTTACATTACACCAACGATGCAATTCCTGATCGGTGTTTATCTTTTTAAGGAAGAAGTTAACCCAAACCAGCTAATAGGCTTTAGCGGGATTTGGATTGGCTTAGCTCTCTATGCGTTCTCATTATTAAAGAGACAAGCTAAACTAGAACCAATCAGGGAAAACGTTTAAGCAAAAGTGAGTCACCCTCTACTTACCACAAGCTAGCCATTTCGCTTTTTGAAGTGGACAACTCGTGTATGCGAAGCTCGCTGATAGGCGATACTGGATTTAAGTGTGTATGCAAGCCGTTTTTTTATTAAGACTCTTGTTCTTTCTTCTTAGCCGCAATTATCATCTTCTCGACATCGTTAGTCGTAGCTTTATCTGCTTCTTTAATGAATTGGTCTAACGAAATCGTAGCATTTAAACGGGTATCGCTCGGTAGTAGTGTCTGACTATACGAAGGCACTTCAGAGAAGCCTGACTTTAACGATAGCTCATCAACTAGAATCAATACCTGATAAGCAAGGAAAGGCGAATAAACTAGTGCCGCTATACCTGCTGCGGGTAACCATTTCGCATGAATCGTTTTAACGATAAAGACAGCAATAAGGGCAGGAATCACTACAAACTTAGCTGCATACTTCAACCATAACCCAACGCTATCTTCGGTGAAAAGGTAAGCTGCATAATGACCAATATATTCAAATACTTGTGGTAATAAGAAAATCAACGCGGCAATACTGATTGCAGGGATAATTTCCCAGCGGTGTGTCGAGATTCGACTGATACCTGAAATCACCACGGTAATACCCAAAATAATCCAAATCGAAGGCAATACAGTATTTAAATAGAAGAATATTTCTTTGGGCACCGGTGTTGTCACATAACGCTCGTAGAAGAACATTGCGATGGTTGTGAGTAACAACCCTATCGCCCAGATTGGATTGCTAAAAATACAAAAGAACCCACTGCAATCTTTGATGTGCGTGTTTTCAACTTGCATATCAACAGGCAGCAATCTAGCTTTAATGCTGCTCATTTGAAAACTACACGGTGAATCAATAGCTACACGCTCATCTCCCATCACTTTCTTACGCAACTTTGTACCGTTCTCGGCAGAAAGGTTTTGTAAATATAATTGATCACCATCTTCATCACTTTCTTGATCAATCACAACATGATGTGGAGAAATAGTAACGTCTTGTAAAATAACATCGTTATCAAAAGCACGACCCACAGTTACTGGGAATGAATCAACCTTATGGTAGTGATGAACGCCACGTTGAATCGTTTCAAGAATTAATTTTGCCATTTGAATTTCTCCAGCATACGTTGAAATAATGCCAAAGCGGCTTTAGGATCAGTGCCCGTTAAATCTAAATTGAAAAGAAAACCTTTGTTCTTTTCACCAACCATCGCGCTAGTAAAAAGCATATCGCTCAAACCTTTGTATTTAAGGTAATCTCTACGACAAACGGACGTTTTGAAATCCTGCCCTCCAATTTTAGTGAAGTCAGTATGACAAGAGAAGTTGGTAACATCACGCTTCCCTGCATGACCACCTATAACGCTGCTATTAACCTTTTCATAGCGGCGATAAAAACGTGTTGGTGAGAGTTTTTCTGTCTCCAGCCACATGTACTCGTAATTAATACTACCTACATTAAGACGACTTGAAATGAAGATATTGTCTTCATTGGAGCAGCGTGTGAAATAAGTACGAAACAAATCATCTTTTTTCGGCGTTCTACTCGCATCCCAACAACGAATTGATTTATCAACTTCAGCAGGCACAACTAAAGTGCCTATTTTTGTATCACTCCACTTATTGTTCAGCATCTTATTCACAATTTTTTGTGAATTAGCAAGTAACTGACCAGAACTATGTGCGAAACGATCGCTAATAGCTTTAAAGCTAGACTCTTTCAAGCGATCCAGAACAATCGTTAAATATTCAGCGGGAACTAAAAAGCTAATATCGTTTCCCGAAGTAGCAACATTAATGCCAATTATATTTCCAGTTTCATCCAGTGTTGGCCCACCACTCATACCAGGATTCAAGCTTCCTGAGAATAAAATATTGCCATCTTCATCTTTCGTTAAAATGCCGTTATTGGTGCCTTTAACAATGGTAAAACCCAGATCCATTGGATTACCTAATGAGTACAAGCTAGCGCCTTTTTCAGGCAAATAAGAGATTCTTAAAGGAACACCCATTGGCTGCTTGGCTTTAACTACTGCAAGATCATGGACGATATCAAAATCAACCAATTCTAATGGGCCAGTGGCACCCGTAGTTGAAAGAAACTCTAAAGAAAAAACATCTGGATCATTGATATATTCACTAACCACATGATAGTTAGTCGCAAGGATATTATCTTTGGTAACGACAAAACCAGATCCAATACTCGACTTCTTACCTGTTTGTTTATTGATGACACGTATTTGATACACTGACTTTTCAACGTTTGTATAGATATTCGCCGTGTTCAGTTCAGCGCTTACTTGTGCTTGAGCGCTCACCAAAAAGCTCAAAAGTAGTAACAGCAAAGGTTTTTTTAGCATTCCCTAATTTCTCGTTTTATCAATCTAGTTTCGAAGTTTGTGAAGGACTAATAGCATTGCAACTGTTAAAAGGGTCGCAACTACTATGTGTGTCGCAACTATTAAGAACATCGCGACAGATAGAAGTTCAGCGTAAGATAAGTCAACATTCTAATACATACCAGCGTTACTGATCAATATTTGGCCAGATGGATCATTTTAAGCGCTGAAGTGCCCATGAGATATGTTCACAAACCATCTCCGATGAAACTTGATATTTTGACGTTAAGGCGTCGATAATTTTCTCTGATGAGGGCGCATTTCCTAGTGCAATAGCGATATTCCTCTGCCAGCGCTCGAAACCAATTCGTCTAATCGGCGATCCTTCTAAGTTCTTTAAAAACGCTTCTTCGCTCCAAGCAAAGAGTGTTAATAAACTTGCAGAATCAAGGTTATTCCTAGTGGAAAAATCTAATTCTTTGGTATCAACAGCAAAACGATTCCAAGGACAGATAAGCTGACAATCGTCACAGCCATAGATTCTATTACCCATTGCTTCACGAAACTCCACGGGAATAGCTCCTTTGTGTTCAATGGTTAGATAAGAAATACATCGTCTCGCATCTAATTCATAGGGTTTTATAATAGCCTGTGTCGGGCAAACATCGATACACGCAGTACAATCACCGCAATGATTATCTACTGGTTGGGACTCTTTTAAGGGTAAGTTGGTATATATTTCGCCCAGAAAGAACCACGAACCGACATTTTGACTCAAGATATTTGTGTGCTTCCCCATCCAGCCAAGACCTGCTTTAACGGCGATTGGTTTTTCCATGACGGGCGCACTATCAACAAATACCCGATATTGCATTTGTTCAGAATCACTTAATTCTTCGTTGATTTTATTCGCAAGTTTTTCCAGCTTCTTACGCATGATCTTATGGTAATCCCTACCTAAAGCGTAACGCGAAACATAGGCTCGCTCTGGATGATTGAGTACCATGATTGGGTCTACGGTTTGTGGAGGCAAATAGTCCATGCGCACGCTAATAACGCTTATGGTTCCCTCTTCGAGCTCATCAGGGCGCGTTCGTTTATTCCCATGGCGTTCCATCCATTCCATGTCACCATGAAAATTTTTTGCCAACCAGCGCTTTAAGTAGTTCTCTTGTGTCGACAAATCAATACCACTAACGCCTAGCTCCTGAAATCCCAGTTGCTGCGCCCACTGCTTAAGTTTAGTATGCGTGATATTATTCAAAGCCATTCCTTTTTACTCAGCAGCAATAATAGCATTTTGATGTCTATGCCACGTAATTTATATAGCGCCGATCAAGTCAGAGAACTAGACCGAATAGCGATAGAAGACTTCGGTATTCCGGGATTTACTTTGATGCAAAGAGCAGCAAAAGTAACATTCGATACTATTTTAGAAAACTATGCTGAGTTAGAAAGCCATCCTGAATCTATGTCAGTTTGCGTCTTATGTGGCACAGGTAATAATGGAGGAGATGGCTATGTCATTGCTACTCTTGCAATCAACGCTGGCTTGAAAACAACTCTGATTCAACTTGGGGATATCAATACTATTAAGGGCGACGCTTTGCTCGCTAAAGATGCATTTATAAAGGCTGGAGGCAAACCTGTAGCATTTGATGAAAGACTACTAAAAGCTGACATCATTGTTGATGCTATTTTAGGTACCGGTCTTACACGCAATGTACGAGATGATTGGCTAGATATTTTTAATGCTGTAAATAACAGCCCTGCCAAAAAAGTCACCGTCGATATTCCATCTGGGCTTTGTTCTGATACTGGCAACGTTCTTGGACCTTGTATCAAAGCCGATTTAACAGTGACCTATATTGGATTGAAATGTGGATTATTTACAGGACAAGCAAGGGATCAAGTAGGCAAACTAATATTTGATGATTTAGAAGTGCCCGCCCTTGTTTATGAAAAACTCAATACAAAATCTAATAAGAGTCTAATCCCACAAAGCATCATTTCAGATAATATTAAACCTCGTGCTCGCTGTAGCCATAAGGGCTATTTTGGTAGCGTGCTCTTAATTGGCGGAGGGTCCGGAATGTCGGGCGCAATCAGGCTGGCTGCCGAAGCGTGTTTACGTTCTGGGGCTGGCTTAGTGCATGTAGCTACTCATCCATCTCATGCGCAATTTATCAACGCCACAAGACCTGAATTGATGGTGAAGGGCATTAAAAAACCGAAAGATCTGGATGAGCTATTAGACAAAGTAAATACCATTGTTCTAGGACCAGGATTAGGCAAATCAACATGGGCTCGTGATTTATTTGCGCATGTTCTTAATGCAGACCAACCAATCATTATGGATGCTGATGCGTTGAATATACTCTCAGAAAATCCCGTTAAAAAAGATAACTGGATACTCACACCACACCCAAAAGAAGCAGCTCGACTTTTACAGTCCGATACCCAAGAGATAGAATCCGACAGATATTCAAATATAGAAAAAATGTACCAAAAGTACGGGGGTGCCATTGTTCTTAAAGGTGCGGGCAGCTTGATCAATAATGGCGTCGATACTTTAGTATGCACTGCCGGAAACCCAGGCATGTCTAGTGGCGGTATGGGAGATGTACTTAGTGGTATTATCGGCGCACTAGTCGCACAAGGTTTAGATTTGTTTGATGCAGCAACAACAGGCGTCGAACTACATGCTCGAGCAGCTGATCTTGCCGCAGAGGATGGCGAAATTGGAATGTTAGCCAGTGACTTATTTCCTCATTTGCGGCTGTTACTGAATAAAAACCAGTTAAATTAGAATCACACAAAAAGCACCTGATTTATAAGGCTAGGCTAGGTTAGTTAGAATTAAAAATGACAGATAAACTAATAATCCACGATGAAAACGAAATGATGAGTTTCGGTGGAAAAGTTGCGGAAAAATTCCCTGAAGGCGGCATGGTATATCTTAATGGGGACCTTGGTGCTGGAAAAACAACCTTGGTTAGAGGATTACCGTAGCCTTGGCTATCAAGGAACTGTAAAAAGTCCAACGTATACCCTAGTCGAACCCTATCAAATCAACAATCGTATGATTTATCACTTCGATCTTTACCGCTTAGCCGACCCTGAAGAACTCGAATACATCGGCGGCAGAGAATACTGGAATACCGACGCTTTATGCCTAGTCGAATGGCCAGAAAAAGCAAAAAGGTTTCTTCCTGACCCTGATTTAATCATCAATATACTCTATAAAGACACAAGTAGAGAAATAATAACAAACACCTCTATTTAGATTAAAAACAACGACTTACCAATTTATTGTAAAAATCACTTGAATTTAAATCTCTACTGAGTTCTACTATATGACTTAAACGTGAGTAACAAAAATAACTTTCAGCTCACTTTTAATTTTAAAAATACTTATAAAATTTGAACGTGAATATCAAATAGGGCTTTGATATTTTACGAATCATTGGGGATTATGGATACTACCAGTCAGAAGCGTAGAGACTTCGTACTGAGACTAAGCAAACTATTGGGTGTAGCTGGCGCGACTAGCTTTGCACCTCATACTTTCGCTAAAGGTCGCAGCGCGAAAATAAAATCAGTCTCTCTTAAACAAGGTGCTAAAGGAAGCCAAAAGCTCATTTTTGAGCTGGATAAATCCGTGCGCCACAAAGTTTCGACTTTGAGTTCCCCTGATCGAGTTGTCATCGATTTCATCGATGCTAAATCAGTAACGAAACTTAAATTAAATCGTAATACTGCGGCTTCAAAACACCTCATAAAAAATCTTAGACAAGCTACACGAAATAAAAATGACTTCCGTGTAGTTTTAGATATGGCTCAAAAAGCTCACCCTTCATCTAGAATGAGCGCTAACAACAAAAGCTTTTATCTAGAAGTTGCACTCAGTCCTAAACAGGCAGCTAAATCACCTCAACAACAAGCGCGTAAAGCAATAAGCGCTGTAAGTGGAGGGGTGATTAGAAAACCAATTACTATAGCGATTGATGCCGGACATGGCGGCAAAGATCCTGGTGCCGTTGGTAAACGTGGAACCAAAGAAAAAAATGTTGCGCTACAAATAGCACAACGCCTAAAGAAACAAATTGATCGTCAGCCAGGAATGCGTGCTGTTCTAATTCGTAATGGCGATTACTACGTAACATTACGCAAACGTATCGAGAAAGCTAAAAAGAATAGAGCAGATCTTTTTATCTCTATTCATGCAGATGCTAATCCTAATAGAAAACTCACCGGTTCATCTGTCTACATTTTGTCGGACAAAGGTGCTACAAGTGAAGCAGCTAGATGGCTTGCAAACAGTGAAAACTCCTACGAAAGAAAAATTGCAGGCGCACGCTTACACAAAAACAAAACCGTTAATTCAATGATTATTGGCTTAACTCTAGAAGACACCATCAATAAGAGCTTAGAGGTTGCCAATGGTATCCTTCGCGAATTAGGTAGTGTCAACAACCTACTAAGACGCCGTGTAGAAAGTGCAGGGTTTGTCGTCTTAAAGTCTCCTGACATTCCTTCCGTTTTAGTTGAAACAGCATTTATCAGTAATGTTCAGGAAGAAAAGCGTCTTAAAACTGCACGTCATCAAGAAAAATTAGCCAGAGCGATCTTTAAAGGGATACGTCGCTACCAAGTGGCTTTACAGGATATTGATTCTCAATATAGTTAACCTTCTAATAATAATGATTTCCTTCGATGTGAATTTGGCCGCTTTATGCGGCTTCTTTTTGCCTGTAAAAAACTGTTTTAAGCTTTCTTTGAGAAACTAAGGCTATTTACTAGCCCTCCCACAATCACACAAGCCAAACCTATCAAGTAGATTCCTAGCATCGGCTCTTCAAAAAACAGTATTAGGTAGATTGCTGATAATACAGGCGTAATAAATGTGAAAGGCGCAAGATAAGAAGCTTCGGCCGATCTCAAAGCCATCAACCAAATCATATAAGAAAATCCATTAACGAGTATCCCATTTAACAAAATAGGCATGACTTCAGCCGAAGATGGAAGGGCAAACTCTGAGAAATACATCATAGAAACTAGCGATGCTAAAGTCGCTGCGAAAAAGTAGATGCTAATCACCACTAATGGCGCACGCTTGATATTTTTACTTAGCACCGAGAACAGAGCAAAACAGAAAGAGCCAGCAGCAACCAAAGAAATGACAGTTAGATTATTCAACTGCACGTTTTCAAACTCACCCTTGGTTAACACCAGTAGAACGCCAATAAAACCTAAAGCGATTGCGATTGTTTTTCTTAACGTGAGGTGTTCTTTAAGGATAAATAAGGAAAGCACAAGGATAAAAATTGGCCAAGTGTATTGAATCACCAATACTTCCATTCCCACCGCTTTGGCGTAGCCAAGATATAGAAATAGATAGTAAATATACGTGCCGAGTAAGCCTAGAAACCCATAGTAGAGCGATTCTTTCAGGGTATAACTACCCAGCTCAGCCATATCGCCTTTTATAACGGCGGTAACACTTAAAACAATGAGAGAAACCAGACTCGACCAAAATAGAAATTGGTGATTATCTAAGCTGGCTTGACCCAACTTCGCAACGACTGGAATTAGTGCCCACAAAGCGACACAAATTAAGACAAAGATGGTTCCTTTGACTTTATTGCTCATTAATTACAAGAAGAAGGGGTTTCTTAATTAAAAAGGTCACCCCCCCACTTTTAAGCCCTTTTCTAGCGAGTGCAATCATTTAAGATTGCGATACTCACTCACGACTGGCGCATGATCAGATGGTCTTTCCCAGCCGCGTGGCTCAGGATCTATATAGCTCGCCGTGCATTGCTCAGCCAGAAGTTGGCTCGATAAAACCAAATCAATACGTAAACCCATGTTTTTATCAAAACCGCCGCTGCGATAATCCCACCAACTATAGGTTTCATCTTCTTGCTCAAACAAGCGAAAAGAATCAGAGAACCCAATATCGAGAATTTTCTGTAAAGCAGTTCGCTCTGGTGTTGAGCACAGAATTCTTTCATACCAAGACTTAGGGTTATGTACATCACGATCTTTCGGGGCAATATTAAAGTCACCCAAAATTACAAATTTCTTGTGCTGTTTTGCCTGTTCTTCAATCCATTCTGTGACTTTTTCAAGCCAGTGGAGTTTATATTCGAACTTCTCAGAACCCACTTCAGAACCATTCACCACATATAAATCGAGAATTCGAATGCCATTAATGGTTGCCGCTAAAATTCGTCGCTGCGGGTCATCCAGATCTGGAAGATCCATTACTACATCTTCAATCAAATACTCTTCTTTACAGAGTATTGCGACACCGTTATAAGTTTTTTGCCCTGAGAAAACCACTTGATAACCCATATTTTGAATTTCTTCAGCAGGGAAGTTTTCATCAATCGTTTTTGTTTCTTGTAGCACCAAGATATCCGGCTGTGCTTTTTTCAACCACTGTTCCACATGAGGCAAACGGACTTTCAGTGAATTGACATTCCAACTCGCTATCTTGAACTTGTCGCCGTAACTGTTAGAAACGCTGGGGCTACTCTCACTCATGCTGCCAATCCAGAATGTTTGAGCAAAGCATCTACTTTTGGCTCTCTGCCTCTAAAGGCTTTAAAGGAATCGATTGCAGGACGTGAACCACCTACTTCAAGAATCTCGGTTAAGAAGGAATTTCCCACCTCTTCATTGAATAATCCTTCTTCTTCGAACCTAGCAAATGCGTCGGCAGAAAGTACTTCAGCCCATTTGTAACTGTAGTAACCCGCAGCATAACCGCCTGCGAATATATGTGAAAAACCATGTTGAAAACGGTTAAAAGTGGGGGGGTGTAATACAGCAACTTCTTCGCGCGTTTGATTCAAGATATCCTGAATTTGTTGCGATGTTTTGATAGAAGTATCCATATGGAGGCGCATATCGAAAATTGAAAACTCTAACTGACGTACCATACCCATGGCGCTCTGGAAGTGTCTTGCCGCCTGCATTTTATCGAATAACTCATCAGGTATTTTTTCACCTGTTTCGTAATGCGCAGCGAACATATCCAATGCTTCGCGCTGCCAACACCAGTTTTCCATAAACTGACTTGGAAGCTCAACCGCATCCCACTCAACACCGCTGATACCCGAGATATCAAGGTAATCCACTTGAGTCATCATGTGGTGTAAACCATGGCCAAACTCATGGAACAAGGTAATCACCTCGTCGTGAGTAAATAGCGCGGGTTTACCGCCCGCAGGTGGTGCTGAATTGCACGTCATAAATGCAACAGGCGTCTGTAGTTTGTCCGTCATTTTAAAACGACTACAGAAATCAGCCATCCATGCACCACCACGTTTATTTTGGCGCGCATATAAATCCAGATAAAATCGTGCTTTTAAATTGCCCTGCTGATCATTGATGTGGAAGAAACGCACATCTGGATGCCAGCTTTCTTGCTCTTTATTTTGGGTGATTTTAACTTTATAAAGCTTCTCGACTAGCTCGAATAAACCAGCCAATACATTATCTACGGGAAAATAAGGTTTTAAGTCTTCATCGCTAATGCTATAACGCTGTTGCTTGAGTTTTTCACTCACATAGCCAACATCCCAAGCTTGAAGATCAGTGATTCCTACTTCTTCTTCGGCAAATTGCTTTAATTCTTCGTATTCTTTTTGCGCAAACGGTAAGGATTTTTCAGCCAACTCAGAAAGAAACTTGAGCACTTGCTCAGGTGATTCCGCCATTTTGGTATCTAGTGATAAATTCGAGTAGCTGTCAAAACCTAATAACTGTGCTTTTTCTTGTCGAAGCTGTAAGATTTTTTCCATGTTCTGGCTATTATCTAGCTTTTCATTATCGCCTTGATCAGAAGCGCGCGTGCTATAGGCGCGATACATTTCAGCGCGTAATTCACGATCATCGGCATACGTCATCACAGCATAGTAAGACGGGAATTCAAGCGTTAGCATCCAGCCTTCTGCTTCTCGTTGCTTTGCGGCTTCGGCTGCTTGTTCTATTGCTGTTTCGGGTAAGCCCGTTAGAGCAGATTTATCAGTAAGCAACTTAGTCCAGGCATTACTCGCATCTAAGACATTGTCTGAGTATTGGGAAGTGAGTGTTGAAAGCTCTTTGCTGATTTCACCATAGCGTTCTTTCTTATCGCTTTCTAAGTCCACACCTGACAAACGAAAACCTTTGATTGAGTCCTCTAATGATTTACGTTGAGCATCATCAAGCCCTAACGCATCTGCATTAGTTAGAATTTGCTCAATAGCTTTAAACAAGTCTTTGTTTTGACCCATTTCAGTGCTGTATTCGCTTAGCTTTGGCAAACAACCATTGTATGCATCGCGAAGTTCAGGAGAATTAACTACGCCATTCATGTGACTGATTGGCGACCACATGCGGCTTAATTCATTATCAGTTACTTCTAAAGGCTCGATCAAATTATCCCAGGTATATTCTGTATTTTTATCAAGCAACGTTTGGGTAAGCTCGCGCGCATCTTTTAATAGCTCATCAAGAGCTGGCTCAATTTGCTCTGCCTGTATTTTCGTGAATTCTGGTAGGTCTTTAATATTCAATAATGGAGATTTCATTGGTTTTCTTCTTTATTATTTACAGTTTCTTTAGCTGGGGATATTAGTTCATTATATAAAATGGCGATTCTCAAGCGTTTATCAAGAGCCAGCTTAGCCAATTAAGCCCACGATAGATTTTTCAACACCAATAGTCATTTCACCTGATAGGATTTTTGCAATTTCATCATTCACTAACTCACCACGCCAATCATCAGAGAGTGTTGATTCGCCCGACTGCACCATTGCAGCTAGTTGCTTTCTTGTCGCTATTACAGCGGCAGTAATATTGTGCTTTTTGGCTTGAATTTGTACCACTATCATCAACAAATCAATCAGGGCATTTTGGTTTGGAGTCGGTTTTTTGCTTCTTGGCAATTCGGGCCATTCTACTTCAGGCGTATTTTGACCTTTCTTGATCAAGTCCAGCCAAACTTCGTGAGTATTACTGCTTCTATCAGGGTTAATTCCTCTAATCTCTCCTATCTCAGAGAGGTTCGAAGGTTGCTGTCGAGACAGGTCCAATAAAATATCATCGCTAACTATCCACTTTCTCGGCCTATCAGATTTCTCCGCCTTATCTTCGCGCCATGCAGCTAACTCTCTTAAAATTGCTAACTGAGGCCTTTTTAGCACTTGATTACCTCTGACCTTTTTCCAGCGCTCTCGAGAGTTTGACGCGTACACTTCAGGATCTGTGGCCCTAGCAAAATCTTTATCCAGCCAAGTTTGACGATCTTGTGCTTCTAACTTGTCTATCATCTGAGGATAGACTTGGGCTAGATAACGTACATCGTCAATCGCATATTCTAATTGTGCAGGTTTAAGTGGACGCTTCGCCCAATCTGTTCTCGATTGAGTTTTCGCTAGACTCACTCCCAACATATCCTCAACCAATCTGGCGTAACCCATTTGATCACCGATACCTAATACGGATGCAGCGACTTGAGTATCAAAAATAGGGGCTGGCACCTTACCTGTTAATTGCAATAATATTTCTAAATCCTGGTGTGCAGCATGCAGTACTTTTACTACATCTGGATTGTGCAAGATTTCAGAAAATGACGAAATGTCTTCTATAGCGAGCGGATCAATACAAGCACGAAATCCATCTGCCTCTACCTGAACTAAACACAGTTTAGCGAAGTAGGTTTTTTCGCGTAGAAATTCTGTATCAATTGCAACCCACGCTGAGTTACTAATTTTACTTACAAAAACTTCTAGCTGTTCTGTTGTCTCGATTAAATCAAACACGCTGCACCAATATTAAAATCAATACTTGAGCATAGAGCACTGTTTTTAAATTTGATACTTATTTATATAAGATCCTTCTCGTAA
>RCNF010000310.1_pt1 | contig 24095 bp, 17 predicted proteins | sample 2041311 | NCBI WGS metagenome assembly RCNF01 (sample SAMN09708228, study PRJNA481090) | Marine sediment metagenome, whole genome shotgun sequencing project. | biome: marine sediment; feature: ocean; material: sediment; isolation source: Sewage treatment plant 2 marine sediment (STP2) ... | reverse complement strand
CGGGCTTCGCCGGGCCTTGGCGGCGCTTCGCGCCGTGCTTCGCCCTGCGGGCTTGCGCTGCCGCCTGCTGGCTTGTTGCGGGGAAGTTCCAATCACGGCGCCTAGGGGCTGCAGGTCGCAGGCACGTCCACCATGACTTGTCGGCGGAGCCTCCCACCCCCCCAAAACGACTTCGGGCCCGGCTCGTCGAAGAGCAGCGGGCCCGCGTCTGCATGTGGTTGGCCTCTCGGGCCAACCCCCCTACTCGGTCGTCTCTTCTTCCGCGGGTTCGTCCGACGAAGCCTCTTCGGCCTCCGCGGGGGCCTCTTCGCCCTCCGCCTCCGGGCTCGCCGCGATCGCAAACGCTCCGAGCTTATCCTTGAGCGCGTCGCCGAGCGTCGCCTGCGCGCCGCCGAGGCTTGGGCCGATCTTGCGCGGTGCAACGCGCTTCTGCGCCGCTTCCGGGCGTGCGACCTGGTTCACGTCCTGGCCCTCTGCCGCGCGAAGCGAGAGCGTGATGGTGCGTTCGTCGTCGTCCAGGCGAATGACCTGCGCCTTCACGATGTCGCCGGTCTTGACGATCTCGGTCGGCTCTTGGCTGAGGTCGGCGCTGATCTCGCCGCGGGGAATCACACCCTCGACGCCACGCTCGAGCTCGACGTGCACGCCGTACTCGTCGGCGCCGGTCGAACGAACCTCGACGACGGTGCCTTCGGGGTAACGTTTCGGCACGAAGACCCAGGGGTCTTCGTAGAGCTGCTTGATGCCGAGGCTGACCTTGCGGTCCTCGTGGTTGATCGAAAGGATGATTGCCTCGACCTCGTCGCCCTTGCGGTAGATGTCGGCCGGGTTGTTGATGCGCTGGGTCCAGCTGAGGTCCGATTTGTGGACCATGCCATCGACGCCGTCCTCGATGCCGACGAAGACGCCGTAATCGGTGATCGAGCGAACGCGGCCCTGAATGATGTCGCCTGGGTTGTACTTCTGCGTGAAGACCGTCCAGGGGTCGGGCTCGAGCTGCTTGAGGCCCAAGCTGATGCGCTTGTTTTGCGCGTCGAGGTCGAGGACGACGCATTCGACCTCTTGGCCGACCTCGAGCACCTTCGACGGATGCTTTGGCTTGGCCCAGGTCATCTCGCTGACGTGGATGAGGCCCTCGACGCCCTGTTCGAGCTCGATGAAGGCGCCGTAGTCGGTGAGCGACACGACCTTGCCCTTGACCTTGTTGCCGGCGACGTAATGGTCGGTCGCGACATTCCACGGGTCTTCCATGGTTTGCTTGAGGCCGAGCGAGACGCGTTCGGTGTCGGCGTTGTACTTGAGCACCTTGACGGTGACTTCGTCACCCACCTCGAAGACCTCGGACGGGTGATTGACCCGGCCCCAGCTCATGTCGGTGATGTGAAGGAGGCCGTCGATGCCGCCGAGGTCCACGAACGCACCGTACTCAGTGATGTTCTTGATCGTGCCGGTGACGATTTGATCCTCTTGAAGGTTCTCGAGGGTGGCTTCCTTGAGGCGGTCGCGCTCCTTCTCGAGAAGGACGCGGCGCGAAAGCACGATGTTGCCGCGCTTCTTGTTGAACTTGATGACCTTGAACTGGAACGTCTGGCCGAGAAGGCGATCCAAGTTGCGAACCGGCCGGAGATCGACCTGCGAGCCCGGAAGGAAGGCCTTCACACCGCCGCGGATGGTTACGGCGAGGCCGCCCTTCACGCGCTGGGTGATCGTCCCTTCGATGAGCTCGTCGCGCTCGCACGCGGCGCTGATTTCATCCCAGACTTTGAGCTTGTCCGCCTTCTCCTTGGAGAGCATGACGAGGCCGTCTTCATTCTCCTTGGATTCGATCAACACGTCGACGGCATCGCCGGCGGTTGCCGAGATGTTGCCTTCTGCGTTGGTGAACTCGTGGAGCGAGATGACGCCTTCGGACTTGTATCCGATGTCGACAATGACCGAGTCTTTGCCGACTTTCAGGATCGTCCCGGCGACGATGTCGCCTTCGCGGAGCGCGTCTGTTCGGGTGGCCGAGGCTTCAAAAAGAGCTGCGAAGCTCTCGGGGTTGGGGGTTTCGTTTTGAATTTGTGTGGTTTCGGTCATGTAACTTTCGCTGCTTCCGGTGTGTTCGTCAGAGCGCGGCACACCTGGCCGGGCCTCCGAAGACCCCCGGAAATGCAGGGGAGTGCCTGGGTAGCAGGGGAGTTTGGGGGTGTCAATTGCAGGCCCGGACGAGCTCGAGCACATGTTGGACCACCGATTCGAGGTCGAGCCTGGTGCTGTCGAGGATGACGGCGTCCTCCGCGGGGCGCAGGGGAGCGATGGCCCGGGTGGAGTCCGCCTCGTCGCGGGACCTGATTTTGGCGAGGATCTCGTCGTAGTCGGCCTTGGTGCCGCGGTTTTGCAGGTCCTCGACCCGTCGCCGGGCCCGCTCTTCGGCGGAGGCGGTCAGAAAGAGCTTCACCTCGGCATCAGGGAAGACCACGGTGCCGATGTCGCGGCCCTCGAGCACCACGCCGCCGTCGCGGCCCAGATCGCGCTGCATCTCGAGCAATGCGCGGCGGACCCCCGGATAGGCGCTCACCCGGCTCGCGCCGGCGGACAACTCCGGGGTTCGAATCTCGTCGGCTCGATCTTTGCCATCGATCAAAAGCCGAGGTGTTCCGTCGTCTTGTGGTGCAAAGCCAAGGTTCACCTCAGCCGCGACCGCTGCGACGGCGGCTTCGTCGTCCCAGGCGATGCTCCGGTCGCGGGCAGCGAGTGCGACGCCGCGGTAGAGGGCGCCGGTGTCGACCAGGGTGTAGCCGAGGCGCTGCGCGAGAACGCGCGCGGTGGTGCTCTTTCCGACGCCGGCCGGGCCGTCGATGGCGATCACAGGGCGCGGTCGGGTCATTGGGTCTCCTCCGTGATGTCTGCTCCGAGCGACCCCATGAGCGCCACGAAGCCCGGGAAGCTGCTGTCGACCGCCTCGGCACCCTCAATCACCGACTCACCCTCGGCCAAGAGCCCGAGCAAGGCCGCGGACATGGCGATGCGGTGGTCGCCCCGGCTTTCGATCGTTGCGCCGTGAAGCGAAGCGCCCCCGGTGATGATCATGCCATCGGGAAGCTCTTCGCATGGAACGCCAAAGGCTTGGAGGACGTGCGCCATCGTGGCGATGCGGTCGCTCTCTTTGACCCGCAGCTCGCTGGCGTCCCGAATCTCGGTTTGGCCTTTGGACACCGCCGCTAAGGCGCAGACCGCCGGGACCTCGTCGATCATGCGGACGATTAGCTCGCCGCCGGCGACAGAGCCGCGAACGGCGCGGTGCGCGACGGTGATTTCCGCTATCGGTTCATCGCCTGCGCCGTGTCCGCTCGGTCGGTGCGAGACGTTCGCGCCCAGCAAACGCAACCAGTCGAAGAGGCCTGTGCGCGTCGGATTCACGCACACGTCGCTCACGCTCACCTGACTGCCCGGCACCATCGCGGCAGCCAGCAACGGGAACGCGGCGCTCGATGGATCCCCAGGCACATGCCAGTCGAAGGGCTCCCAACCTCCGGCCCATTCGAGGTTCGGGTCGAGAACGACAGAGGCGCCAGCGGTTTGGAGGGGGACGCCGAGGGCGAGCATCATGCGCTCAGTGTGGTCACGGGAGAGCACGGGCTCCTCGATCGCCGTCGGAGCCCCCGCATAAAGGCCGCTTAGAAGGAGCGCGCTCTTCACCTGGGCACTGGCGATGGGCATGGCGTACTCGATGCCCTTTAGGGCCTCGCCCTCGACCAAGGGCGCGATGGAGATCGGGGGGTAAAGCTCGTCGGGCTTGGCCCCTGCGCTGCCCGCGATGTGGGCGCCCCTCGCGCGCAGTGGCTTGATGACGCGGCCCATCGGGCGGCGCGTGAGCGACTCGTCGCCGACCATGCGCGCGCCGAAGCGTTGGCCGCTCAACAGGCCGGCCAGCAGCCGCATCGTCGTGCCGGAGTTGCCGCAGTCGATCACGTCACCGGGCATTTGCAGCCCGTGGAGACCGACCCCGTGCACCGTAGTGGCTTCGTTCGTGCTTTCGACGGCAACGCCCATCGAGCGGAACGCCTGGCGTGTCGCCGCGTTGTCCAGGCCTTCGGACAGGCCGGTGATGCGGGAGCGGCCGCGTCCCAACGCGCCGAAGATGAGGCTGCGATGGCCGATCGATTTGTCGCCGGGCACCTGGATGCTGCCGCGAAGCGGCCCCGAGCGGCGGACACGGTAGCGCTTTTTGACTCCGCTCGACGCGTGACTAGACACGCGACCCCTTTAGCACGCGCGCGAGCGAATGGAGAAAGCGCTCGTTCTCGTCGGGCTTGCCGACGGTGACGCGAATCCAGGATTGAAGTGGCGGGCCCATGGCGCGCACGATCACCCCTTCGCGGAGCAGGTCTTCGAAGACCGCCCTGCCCGGCTTTTGGACGTCGACCAAGACGAAATTGGCCTGGCTCGGCGCGACACGGAGGCCCGCTGCCTCCAGCGCTTCGGCGAGCCTGCGGCGGTCGCGAACCGTGGCTTCGACACTCGTTCGCAGATGCGGCTGGTCGCCGAGAGCGGCCTTGGCTGCGACTTGGCCCATCGTGCCGACATTGAACGGTGCGCGTAGACGGTTGAGCTCGAACACGAGCTCCTTTGTTGCGAGCACGTAGCCGACGCGCAGCGCAGCTAGGCCGTAGGCTTTCGAAAAGGTTCGAAGGATTGCCAGCCGCTCGCGCGTGTGGCGCAGCTCCGTTGCCGGGGCGAAATCCTCGGCGTCCGCGTACTCGACATAGGCTTCGTCGATGACCGCGAGGACGCGCTTGGGAAGCGAACGCAGGAGCCGCTCGAGCTCTCGCTTGGCGATGTAGCTGCCGGTCGGGTTGTTCGGGTTCGAGACGAAGAGAAGCTTCGTTTCGGGGGTCACGGCGTCGAGCAGGTCGTCGACGTCCCAGTGCAGGTCGTCGCGAAGGGGGACGGCGGTGAAGCGCAGCTCCTGGGCGACCGAACCGATGCGGTAGCAGGGGAAGGAGGGCTGTCCGAAGACCGCGTGGTCGCCGCGGCTCGCAACGACGCGGCAGATCAAGTCGATGAGCTCGTTTGAGCCGTTGCCGAGACAGAGCTGTTCCGATGTGGCGCCGTGATGGACCGCAAGCGCCTCACGCAGCGCGTAGCCTCGGGGGTCGGGGTAACGCTCGAGCTGCAGGCTGCCGGCGCGCAAGGACTCGATGGCCTTCGGCGAAGGGCCGTAGGGGTTCTCGTTCGAGGCAAGCTTCACGACATCGTCGATGCGGAGCTCGCGCCGGAGCTCGTCTTCGGGTTTGCCGGGCTCGTACGCCGTCAGCGCGAGAATGTGGGGTGCCGCGAGGTCGCTCATGGGGATCGGTCAGCTCAAACGAGGATAGCTTCCGATGACTTTGGCATAACGGGAGATGCGGCGCAGCTCCTCGACGGCGGTGAGGATCGCGCGGTCGGTGATGTGACCGTCCATCTCGAGGAAGAACACGTGTCGCCATTGGGTTCCGGTCGAGGCGCGCGATTCGATACGGGTGAGATTGATTTCACGATCCGCCAGGGGCTTTAGCGCGCGATGGAGCGCGCCGGGCTCGTCACCGGGCGCCACGGCGACGAAGGTGCGGTCTTTGCCGGTACGGGATGGAAGGCGATTGCCCACGATCCCGAAGCGCGTGATCACGTTGGAGTCGTCTTCGAGCCTGTCCTCGATGAGCTCGAGGCCGTGCAGCTCTTTGAGAAGCGAGGAGCCAAGCGCTGCGGACTGGTCGTCGCCGCTCGCAAAGAGCGCTGCGGCCTCGCCCGACTGCACGTCGACGAGGATCGCGTCCGGGAAGCGCGAGCGCAGCTGCCGCTCGCATGCTGCGATGGCTGGCGCCGAGCCGTAGATTTTGATCACCTGAGCGAGGTCGCCGGACTGCGACAGCAGCTGGTAGCGAAGCGGCGCGACGCGCTCCGCGCAGAGCTTGGCGTCGGTGTCTACCAGGCCCTTGAGCGTCGCGGTAATCGCTCCGTCGGTCGACGTTTCGAGCGGGACAACCCCAAACGTCGCATGACCGTGCAGCACCGCTTCGAGCACGGCGGAGACACTCTCGGTCGGGCGAAAGCTTGGCGCGTGACCGAAGTAATCGCGGGCAGCGGCATGCGCGAGGTCGCCCGGTGTGCCGAAGTACGCGACGACGTCGGGCGTGATCAGCTCGGTGCACGCGGACATGACCTCGTGAAACACGGGTTCGATGCTGGACTCCGGGAACTCCTCGGCGAGGGCTCGCGCGCTGTCAATGACCACCGCCTTCTTCGGCAGTCGAAGCGGTTCGTTTCCCGCGTCTTCGCGCAGTGCGGTGTATTCGCGAATCGCTCGAGCGCGCGCATTGAGAGCGCTCACCAGCTGCCGGTCCGCCTCTTCGAGCGCTGCCGTGATCCGGGCGAGACGATCGTCCATGCGGCCGATGGTAACAGCCCCTCCACCGGAGGTACACCGTCCGCGGCGCTTCGCTACCCGTCGTCGCGGCGCGCGAGGTCGCGGAGTCGAGCCAGAGTAACCAGCGCATCGACCGGGGTCATCCGTTCGATGTCGAGCGCTTCCAAGGTGGCCTCGACTTCGGACCGAGGTGGCGGCGCCGCGTCGAACAAAGGCATCTGAGGCGCGGTGCTAGCCTCGGCTAGCGCCTCGAGCTCTTTCAACTTCGCCTTCGCGCGGGCAAGCACGACCGGAGGAACGCCTGCGAGCCTAGCAACAGCCAGGCCATAGCTTCGATTCGAGCCGCCGGAGACGAGCTGATGTAGCAGAACCATGCTGTCATCGTGCTCTTTTGCGGCAACGTTGTAGTTGGCGGCCCTCTCGAGGCGATCGGCAAGCTCGCAAAGCTCGTGATAGTGCGTTGCAAAGATCGTGCGGCAACGCGTTGCGTCGTGAAGGTGCTCGGCAACCGCCCAGGCGATCGCCAGGCCGTCATAGGTGCTCGTGCCGCGCCCGATCTCGTCTAGAATCACGAACGATCGCTCGGTTGCGCCGCGCAAGATAGCGGACGCTTCCATCATTTCGACCATGAAGGTGCTCTGACCGCGAGCGAGGTGATCGCTCGCCCCGACCCTCGTGTAGACGCGATCGACGATGCCTACCCGGGCGCTCTTGGCGGCGACGAACCCCCCCGCCTGGGCCATGATCACCGCCAGCGCGGCTTGACGCATGGCGGTCGACTTCCCCGACATGTTCGGCCCGGTCAGCAGCATGAAGCGCGTGGCCTCCGGGTCTAGCTCGATCGTATTGGGCACGAAGCCGTCCTTGGCGGCGTAGCATTCGACGGTGGGGTGGCGACTGTCTTCGAGGAAGAGCGTCCGGCTGGAATCGATGTCGGGACGGACATAGCCGCGGCGATGCGCGACCTCCGCCAGCGTCGCGCTCGTGTCGATTGCGGCGATGACCCGTGCCAGCCGGTGAAGTCGCGGCGCCTCTTCGCCAATCGCTTTGCGCAAGTCCAGAAACGCAGCCGACTCTAGGGCGCGGGAACGTTCGTCGGCGTGCAGGATGCGGTCTTGAAGCTCCGCGAGCTCGGCCGTGATAAATCGCTCGCCGTTGGCGATGGTCTGCTTGCGAACGTAGTCGTCCGGGACGGCGTCGAGCTTGGATTTCGTGATCTCGATGTAGTACCCGAAGACTCGGGTGAACTTGATTTTGAGCGAACCGATGCCGGTGCGCTTTCGTTCGCGCCGCTCGAGGTCGAGGAGGATGTCTTTGGCCGTCGTCGACAGTGTTCGAAGCTCGTCGAGATCGGCGAGGTGACCGTCGGCGAAAATGCCGCCCTGCCTTTCAATTGCCGGAGGCTCGTCGACCAAGGCAGCCTGCAACAGGGCGAGCACGTCCGTGCAAAGGTCCACCCCCTCGAGCGATGCCATCGAGTCGTCGAGCGCGCTGCCGGGGCGCGCGGAAAGGTCTTGATGAAGCGCCGCGGCGCTCGCGAGGCTGTTTCGAATCACGCCCAGGTCTCGCGGCGTCGCAAGCCCGACCGCGGTACGCACAGCAAGCCTCTCGATGTCGCCGATTTCCGCGAGTCGCGCCCTGGCCTGATCGCGGCTGCGCGCGTCGGCGAAAAAGAGCTCCACAGCATCATGGCGCCGCCGGATCCGCTCGAGGTCGGTCAGCGGTTCGAGCAGTCGCGAGCGAAGCGCCCGCGCGCCCATCGCCGTCTTGGTTTCGTCGAGCAGATGAAGGAGCGAGCCCCGACGCTCGCCGTCCAAGGTGCGCACGAGCTCCAAATTGCGGACCGCCGCGTCGTCGAGGACCAGGCGGTCGCCTGCGGCGTACAGTGTGGCCGTGTGGATCGGTGAGTCGGCCTTGTGGTTTTTCGCGTACTCGAGCACCAGCGAGGCGGCCCGGGCCGCGGGCGCTTCACTCGAGAGCTCGGCGGCCTGCTCTGCGCTCAGCCATTCTTCCAAACGTTCGGCGTCAGGCCGCAGGTCCACGCTTCGCAGGGCCGACTTGGGTAGGCATTGCTTGCAGAGCGCTTCGAGCTCGCGCGCGCCCGACTCGAGGAGCACTTCGGCGGGATCGAGGCGCACGAGCTCGCCCACCCATTGCGGGCCGAGCTCGAGCACGCAGGCTCTGAGGGTGCCGGTCGACAGCTCGAGCGCGGCCACGCCCCCGTCCTGCGTCGCGGCGACCAGGAAGTTCTCCGCGCGCGCGTCGAGGGCGTCGGGCTCGAGGCAGAGCCCCGGCGTGACCACCCGAACCACTTCGCGCGGCACGACGCCACGAGCGCCCGAAGGTTCGGCCATCTGTTCGCAAATCGCCACCTTCTCCCCGTGACGAAGCAGTCCGGCGAGGTACCCGGCCGCGGCGTGGTGCGGCACGCCCGCCATGGGGATTTTGTTTCCGTCGGGGTCGGTCCCCCGGGAGGTCAGCGCGATGTCGAGAATACCCGCGGCGCGGACGGCGTCCTCGTAGAACATTTCGTAGAAGTCCCCGAGCCGGAAGAAGACGATCGCGTCGGGATGCTGCCCCTTGGCGCGCAGAAACTGCCGCATGACCGGGCTGTGGTCTTTCTTTCGCGCCGTCCCAGCTACCCCCATGAATCGGGTCTACTCAAAAGTCTGGACGATGTTAAGCGGAGAAAAAACGATGCGCCGGACCCCGGCTTCAAAGTCCACGAAGTAGAGCTGGTCTTGCTGCGGGGCAAACAGCATCGAGGAGGGCAGCGAGATGAGCCCTGCGCTGGTGTCGAGGACCAGCCTCCCGAACTGATTGCTGATGCTGAAATTTAAAACGGTGGCGTCCGGGATTGGATCGCCTGCATCGGGCGGAAATGGTCTGATCTCAAAGCTCACGAGAGGATTGATGTACTGTTTGCTCGCGAAGGCACGCCCCGAGAGATAGGTGTCCACATCGACGAATTCGTCGTCGTCCGTCGGTAGATCGACCGGTCGACTCGGGTCTAGGACGCACTCATCGTTCGCGCCGGGAATGACCCGGTTGATGAAGCCCGATGCCGTACCGGTCACGGTGTACGCCTGCTGTGTATGGATTTGGTATTGCGTGAACTCGGGGAAGCACGCTCGGACTTCGGCGAGGGTGTACCTGTTGGTGTTTGTCGACTCCCCGATCTCGAGCTCATCGTTGAAGGCCCGTAGAATGGGGAACCAGACCTGACGTTCGTCGAGGTCCTCCATCAGGTCTTGGAAGTCCTCGCAATCGGGGTCGTCGCGGGTGCTCGGTGGCAGCTCGCCCGTGATGAGGAGCCGGTCTCCAACATAGGATTCGACGAGCGCGGCGTCGGCCGGCTGTGGGCCCAGCACGCCCACCCGGCAGAAGGGCACGTCGCCTGCTTGGAACCAGCTGCCCTGTTCGGTGCCTTCGAGATTCTCGTCTGCAAAGAGCCCGAGACCCCCCTCGGAATTGGGGATCAAGCCTTGCCAGCGTGCATCCCAGCCCTGCGAGAAGCTGCTCCAAACCTGCGACGATGCGCAGATCAGCGCATCGGCTGCAGACCCGGCAGAGGGCGCGCCGAAGACGTTGATCATCGAGGAACCGACGCGTGTGGTGCCCTGGGTGTCGATGCTCGTCGTGGGCGGGCAGTTGATGAAATCCAGGCCCGGGCCGCCCGAGCTCTGCGCGGTCCCCGTCGTTTGGTCTAGCCTTCCGGGCGCCGAATTGAACTGAAACGATGGGCTGCCGTCGATGGTAACGACGGTAGCCGTCGAGGGCGTGAACCGGAATCGCTCCCGGTGCCGACGGATACTCGCCAGACGGTCCGGGCCCGTTTCCGCAGGCCTGCAGGCGGTGTCGCCCAACCCGCCCCTGCACGGCGCGTTCAGATCGTAGATGTCGAGGAAAAACATGGTGCCGTCCGACAGGCTCACGGCCAAGAAGACGCCTCGCATGTTGGTCGCGGTCTGGCCCAGGGCGGACGCGTTCCCGTCGGTTGGGTCGCAGATGTCGCTTTCGGGGACCTGCACGCCGGGTCCGTTCGGGTCGTCCTCGAGCTCGTAGAACGGCGAGACGACTTCGATTGCGCGTACGTTTGCAAACGCGAAGCGAATGCGATCGCGGGATTCCACGTTCTCTTCGTTCGCCCGCGCCGAGACTCCGGCGAGGACCGGGAGCACGGCGCCAAAGGTCTTTTCTTCCTCGGGCGTGCCCGTAGGGTCCTCGGTGTAGTTGACCGCCAGGAGGCTGCTGTCGATGGCGCTCACAGCGTAGAGGTAGCGTTGGGTCGCGGCCTGGTCGTCGCCTGCAGAGCTGGCAGGCACCAACGGGGTCACGTCAATTTCGGAGGTCGGTGTTCCGGTGATGATTGGATCCAAGCGCGTCGCGCCGTCTGGGCCGAGCGCGAATCGATGGATCAGCGGCTGATTGGCGTCCGCGACGAGCAAGACGTCGTCGCTATCGTCGCCCGAGCCCGACTGAGACGCGGTACCCTGTTCCACGCCGCGATCGATGGTCAGCGCGACGGGGCGCGGGCCCGCGGTCGGACCCTCGAAGCACGGTCGCGTCGTGGTGACGGTCTTGATGACCCGAGAGTCTGGGTCGCTAGGGTCGATCAAGTCCTGCGGGCAAATCCGGTTGTAGTCGTCGCCGTCGGAATCCGGTGGTGGGATTTGGGTGACCGGGCAGCCCATGATGTCCAGTGGCAGTAGAACGGGCTCGCCGAGTGTCTGTGCACCGGTGGTCTGGTCGATTGTGACTTCGACCTGTGCCACCTGACCGAGCTCCGGGAGTGCCGCATAGAGGTAGCGGTAGAAGACGGCCGATTCGGCGCCGGTGACTTGGCCGTCGTCGTTCGTGATGAGAACGCTCAGCGCGCGTTCATGCAAGACCAGGTCGGTGGGCCCTACGTCGAAGCGCTGCGGCTCGGGCGTCGGTAGCTCTGAGCTACCCGTGATGAGCGCCTCGGTCGGGACGGCCTGAAGGCTCTTCGAGCTGAAGCTAGTCAAAAAGGTGTAGTCGGGCTGGAACGGCGAGACTTGGATGCCCGTCGGTTGCTCGTCCACCGTGACCGCGGTCACCCCCGGTATGGTGCGGCTCGTGTTGAAGATAACACCTCGGGTGAAGTTGACGACTGCGACCTCTCCACTCTCGATCTGGGTGACCGCGCCGAGGAACTGAGGGACGATCTCGGGAGCTACGACGGTCTCCCCGTCGCAGAGTGCGGATGGAAGCAGCGCTTTGAGGATGGACTGGTTTCCGCTGACCAGCTCGATGTCGGCGCACAGAAACTGAAGCTTGGCCGAGCGTTTTAAGGACGAGAGAACGACGTTGCTCGCGCCGCTTCTACACGATGAGACGAGGAGCGCGCAGGCCGCGAGTGAAATCACGAAAATACGCGTCATCGCGGCAGCCCCGATACCGGTTGAGGCAGGCCGACCAGGCCAATGAGCTTCGGCGCGCACTCTTTGGCCTCATCGGCACTCGTCGACTCCAGACAGTCGATGATCGGCTGCAGATCGGCCACGCGGATCACCGAGGTACTGAAGTCGGCGACGTACATGAGACGGCGCGGCGCATCGATCACGAACTCGAAGGCGCCGCTGATGTTGGTCAGGATCGTGAGCCCTTGAAACAAGTCGGCGTCGATGACTTGGACGTTGCGAGATAGGAAACAGCTGACAAAGGCGAGGACTACGGTGTCGCCCCGCGCCGGGACCTCGGCGATTTGGACGCGCGAAGGATCCCCGCAGGTCGGGATTTGAGCGATCATGCTGAGGTCTCCGCCTGCGACATCGCTTCGGGCGACGACCAGGGCCTCCGGCGATCGCGACACGATGTAGGCGAGGTTCCGCCCCGGGCGTGGATCGAATCGGATGTCCCGATTGCTACGGCCCCTATCGAGCCCGGACACGAAGAGCGGGCCAGCGTCGAATAGGTAGCTTTGCGTCGGGTCCCCGTCGATGCCGATGCCGAGGCGGATGATCGCTGGGACCTCGGCGCTCGGAATCCAGGCTCGCTTGGCGCCAGGCTCGTAGGTAATGGTCACCTGCTCGGGTGCCAGGTTGTCGATGGTCGCGGCGAGGCGGGGGCGCTTTTGTGGCTCGGGGCCGCCGGGGCGGAACTGGTCGAAGAACATGCTTGCCCGGCCCTCGCGGTGCGCCATCAGGATGTAATCACCACGGAAGGCCGGATCATCGGGTTCGGTGGCAAAGTCCGCTGCCAGGTCGCCGACGTAGACATCGACCGGGTCGGCGGGCAGGCTGAGATCGACCGTCGGATTCACCAGCTCCGCGCTTCCGGTCCGGTACGTGCTCGAGCAGGTGTGCGGCTGTCCGAACTCACCACCGCAGCGGAGCTGCCCTTCCTCGTCCACATCGATGAAGGTCAAGTTGGCATCGCTTCGCACCGGAACGTAGATGCGCCTCCCGTCGGTCGAAAGCCCCATGCCGTCGGAGAAGGAGCCGATGGACACCTCGCCTCGAATCAGCCCTTCGACGGGGATGAGCCTCAGCGCCGCCCCAGGGTCGCGGAACCGGAGATTCGCGGGCACGACCGAGCAGCGGTCCGGCGGAATCGGCGTGCAGTTGTCGTCGTTTACCGGGTCGCAGACGCACTCTGGCTCGTTGACGTTGCCTTCGAAATCGGCTTGCAAGCAGGCGTTGGCAACCCCGGCGCCGATGCAGCCCGTTTGAAGTGCCTCGAGCACCTTATCGAGGTCATAGGATTGGACGTTCCCGGAGTTCCATTGAAGCGCGAAATTCGAGCTCGTGATGTAGAGGTACTTCGGCTTTCCCTCTGCGTCCTCGTCGACCGAGAGCTCGATCGCGATGGGAAAGGACATCAGGCCCGCGGGCAAATCCTCGCCCGTTGTCCTGGCACAGCCGGTCGAGACCGATCCAAACATAAGCAAGAACCCCAGAGCGAACCCGACAAAGTCGCTCCATGGGCCGAATCCCGACCGCATGGGGCGCCACCGTAGCCGCTCACCCTAGCGGGGGCAACCGGCAGACGGGACGCTCAGTTCCAGGGATCGAGGATAGACCGATCGCGCGCGGGCGCTGGTTTGGGCCGGCGTCGCGGTTTGCGTTGGCCCGGCTTGTTGCTGGCTTCCGGCGCTTGGGCCGGGCCCGCATCGGACGCCGAGGCGAGTGCGTCCGCTTCGAGCCGCCCGGGGCTCGCATCGTCGCCGATCAGCGGAGCAAGCATCGGTGGCGGGAGCAGGGGCGCAGGTCGGCTCGCGATCAGGGCTGATGCATCCGGCTCGGGCGCAGGCTGGAGCGTGCCGTTTTCCGCCGCCTCGCCTTCCGAATTCCGAAACGCGCCCACGGCGATCGTCGCGACGAGCACCAGGAGCGTGAGGGCGAGGCCGCTGACATAAATCGACGAGGTGCCACGGCGCCAGGGACGCGGCGGCCGGGTTGGCGGAAGCGTCCAGGTGTCCGGACCGACGGGCTGGAGGCCCGCCTTGACGAGCTCGAGGTCACTCAGCACCTCGTGCATCGTTTGATAGCGACGCTCCGGTTGTTTCTCGAGGCAGCGCATGATCAGGGTTTCCAGCTCCTCGGAAACATGGGGCACCCGCACCCTCGGCGGGATGGGTTCCTCGTACATGTGCTTGGTGAGAATGCCCATCATCGTGTCCGCGTCGTGCGGAACGTGACCGGTCAACATCTCGTAGAGCAAGACCCCAAACGCGTAGATGTCGGTTCGGTGATCCACGCCCTCGCCTTCACATTGCTCGGGCGACATGTAGTGCGGCGTGCCGAGAACCTCGCCGGCGCGGGTGAGCCGATTGGGGCCGTGGCCGACCTTCGCGATGCCAAAGTCGAGAACCTTGACGAAGTCTTCCTCGTCGTCGCGACGAATCAGAAATACATTCTCCGGCTTTAGATCGCGATGGGTAATTCCCGCGTCGTGGGCTGCGCCGAGCGCGCGGCAGACCTGGATCGCGATGTGAAGCGCACGCTCCTCGGGCATGCGGTCGACGCTGTCGATCGCATCGATGAGGTCGAGCCCGTCGAGGAACTCCATGATGAAATAGGTCGAACCGTCCGTGAGCTCGCCGAAGTCGCTGACGTCGATGATGTGCTGGTTCCCAATGTTGGATGCGCTTTCGGCCTCGCGCCGGAATCGCGCCAATACCTCCGGGTCGCGCGTGTTCTCTTGGCGAAGGACCTTCATCGCGAGCGTCTTGTTCAGGCGTGTATGGGTGACCCGGTACACGAGGCCCATGCCCCCTTCGCCGAGCAGGGAGTCGACGCGGTAGCGCTGGTCGATCGTCTGACCGAGCAGCCATTCGGCCACTCGAGTCGGACCCGAAGCGCTCACGGCCCCTATCGGGCCCGCTATGGTTCTCGTGCTATCGCCCATACAGCTATGCCGTAATATTCCAGTCGGGTTCATTGCAACACGCTCTGGCCTTTCCATCAAGCCCTTTCGGGCCGGAAACCGCAGATTAAGGAGAATTTCTAGCGCAGGCGAGCTTGCGCGGCCGCTAGACGGGCGCCGGGGAGCTGGGAAAGAGGGGCAGACACGAAGTCGAGCCCGAGCTTCTCGCAGATTTCGATCGAAGTTGGGCTGCCCCCTTGGTCCCCGCAGAGGCCTGCGCGAAGGTCCGGACGGACGGCCTTGGCCCGTTCGAGGGCGATTCGGATGAGCTCCGCCACCTCGTCGTCGAGATGAGTGAACGGGTCGCCCGCGAGCAGGCCGAGCTCGTTGCGGTACGCGGGAAGGAACCGGCTGGCGTCGTCCCGGCTGATGCCCAGCGCGGTCTGCGTCAGGTCGTTCCCGCCGAAGGAAAAGAAGTGAACGCGCTCAGCGAGCTCCCCAGCGATCAGGCAGGCGCGCGGCACCTCGATCATGGCGCCAAGGCGGCATTGGAACGCGCCGGTCGATTCGGTAAAGACCTCCCCGTGCGCGCGATCGACGGCTGCGCGGAGCGCTTCGACCTCCGACGTGAACGCGATCATTGGAATCAGAACCTCGAGGTCGACCGCGAACCCCTGCTCCACGCAGTCGCGGGCGGCGAAGAGCATCGCACGAAGCTGCATGTCGTAGAGACCCGGGACGGTGAGCCCTGCGCGCACCCCGCGGTGACCGAACGCCGGGTTCGTCTCTCGGTGCCGAGCGGCCGCCTTGGTCGCTTCTTCGATCTCGATGTCGAGGGCCTCGGCAATCGCTTGCAGCGGCTGCTCCTCCTCGGGAAGGAACTCTTCGAGCGCCCGGTCGAGCAGCCGAATGGTGACCGGTCGCCCGTCCATCGCGTGAAAAATCTCGACGAAATCTTCTCGCTGTGCGCGCTCGAGCTCGGAGAGCCACTCGCTCCGCTGCATGTTATCGACAGCGAGCAATGCGCATCGCATCGCAAACAAGCGATCCTTGGCGAAGAACATGCGCTCGGTTCGACACAGGCCGACCCCTTCGGCGCCGTAGCTCAGGGCCGCGCGGGCTGCCTGCGGGGTGTCAGCTTCGGCGTACACGCGCATTCGGCGTACCTCGTCGGCCCAGGCCATGAGCTCGCCGAGCTCTTCGACGGTGGAGGACGCCTCGAGGTCGAGCGCGCCGATGAAAACCCTTCCGGTCGAGCCGTCGAGGGTGAGCATGTCACCTTCGCGCAGCGGTTCGGTGGTCTCGAGGCCGTCCAGGCTCACGGTTCGGTCCCGAAGGTTGATCTGCAGGCCTCCGCAGCCCACCACGCAGCACTTGCCAAGCCCACGGGCGACGACCGCAGCGTGCGAGGTCATCCCCCCCGCCGCGGTAACGACGCCGTTGGCGGCTCTCATTCCGTGGATGTCGTCAGCGCTGGTCTCCTGCCGAATCAGGATCACCTCCTGGCCTTCAGAGGCCCAACGAACGGCGTCGTCTGCGTCGAATACGATGCGGCCCGATGCCGCCCCCGGGCCTGCGGGCAGCCCCACGGCGAGCGGTTCGATTCCCCTGGAAGTCAATTCGGTTTCGCCTGGAAGTCGTGCTCGCAGCAGCTGTTCGAGCGAACGCGCATCGACCCGAAGCAAGGCGTCGTTTTTGCTGAGCATCCCTTCCCTCACCATGTCGACAGCGATCCGGACCGCTGCATGAGCGGTTCGCTTCGCCGAACGCGTTTGCAGCAGGTACGGCTGGCCGTCCTCGATGGTGAACTCGATGTCCTGCATGTCCCCGAAGTGGCTTTCAAGCGATGCGCAGTATGTCGAAATCGATTTGAATGCGTCGGGGAGCGAGAGCTCGAGGCTCGACGCCTCTTTGCCGGGCGCGGATGCTGTCGCGGTGAGCGCTACGGGCGTTCGGATGCCGGCGACCACGTCCTCGCCCTGGGCATTCGGAAGAAATTCGCCATAAAGCGTGCGCTCTCCGTTCGAAGGGTTGCGGGTGAACGCGACCCCCGAACCGCTTCGCGGACCCGTGTTGCCGAAGACCATGGCTTGCACGGTGCATGCGGTACCGATGGCGTCGTCGATTCCTTGCATGCGTCGGTATCGAAGGGCGCGCGGGTTCTCCCAGGATGCGAACACAGCTGCGATCGCATCCCAGAGTTGTGTCTCCACGTCTTGCGGGAACGGCGACCCCGAGGCCTCCTCGATGACCGAAAGGTACGAGGCGACCAATCCTTCCAAGGCGGGGGCGGATAGCTCGGAGTCGAGCATTCGGGGGCGCCCTAGCTCGTGCTTGAGATCGCTCAACAGGTGCTGGAAGCGGTCGGCTCCGATGCCGCGGACGACCGAACCGTACATGTGCAGTAAACGCCGGTAGGCATCGAGTGCGAAGCGCGCGTCCCCGCGCTCCGCCGAGAGCCCTCCGAGCGTGCGCTCGCCGAGGCCGATGTTGAGTACGGTGTCCATCATGCCGGGCATCGAGACCTCGGCCCCCGAGCGGATCGAAAGAAGCAGCGGTTGATTCGCGTCACCAAAGCGTCTGCCAAGGCGCTTCTCGACGCTGCGCAGCGCGGACGCGACAGCTGCGTCGAGGCCATCGGGAAGCGCCCCGCTCGCTCGGTACTCCCGGCCGACTTCGGTCGTGATCGTGAACCCGGGAGGGACGGGAATCCCGAGCGCAGTCATCTCGTTGAGGCCGGCCGCCTTCTTTCCAAGAAGCTGCAGGCGGACATCCGAGTCCAGCTCTGCGTCAAACGGATACAGCAGGTTCACGGCGTTGCAACTTTGTCCCGAGCTGGTGGAAGTGCGCAATATCGTTGACGGTGTCCGCAATCTCCCCGAGTAAACGCAGGCGATTGTCCCGAACGCGCGCGTCGTCGACCATCACGAACACCTCGTCGAAGAAGCGATCGATCGGCACGCCGAGCTCCTTGGCCACGAGCTTCAATGCGTCGGTGTATCGGCGCTCGCCCGTCGCTGCGCGGATCTGGTCGCGGACGGTGCCAAAGCGTTCGGCCAGTGCGGCCTCGGCGCCGGCTTCGAGAAGGCTCGGGTCGATGGGGCCTCGCGCGCTCTCCTTGGTGATATTGAACGCACGCTTGAATGCGATCGCGAGTGCCTCGAACTCCGGCGCGGCGCCCAACTCCGACACCGCTTCGATCCGGCTCCGCAGATCGCGAATCGAGGTGCCGCCCCATGCGCCGAGGCAGGCGTCCACGACATCGCCGCCAAACGAGTCTTTGAGCATCCCGCGGATGCGTCCACGGAAGAAACCTTCGAGCGCCGCGTGGACCTCGTCGGCGCTCGCGAGCTTCGCGTCGCCTGCGTACGCGCTGTACGCCTGAGCGATGAGTGCCCGGAGGTCGACGTCGATCGGCCCTTCGAGGGCGATGCGGATGATGCCGAGCGCCGCGCGGCGGAGCGCAAAGGGGTCCGCCGAGCCGCTCGGCACCAGACCGATCCCGAAGCAGCCGACCAGGGTGTCAATCCTGTCGGCGACGGCAACGACGGCGCCGACGATTTGGTTCGGCACGACGTCGTCGGCGCCTTGTGGCCGGTAGTGATCGCGGATGGCGTCTGCGATCGCTGGGTCGATGCCCTCGCGCAGCGCGTACCAGCGACCCATCTCGCCTTGCAGCTCAGGGAACTCGTAGACGATCAGGGTTTCGAGGTCGGCCTTGCACAGGCGCGCCGCTTCGTCGCAGGCAGCGGCATCTGCGCCGGATGCGGCAGCGAGCGCGCCGACATTGGCCTGGATCCGACGGACCTTGGCGCCCATCGTGCCGAGCTTGGATTGGAACACCACGGACTCGAGCTTCGCAAGCCGATCGGCGAGGGGGGCCTTTCGGTCTTCTTCGACGAAGAAGCGCCCGTCAGCCAAGCGCGCGCGAAGGACGCGATCGTTGCCTTTGGCAATCGTGTCCGGATCCTCCGCGGTGTTGACCACGTTCAGATAAGCGGGGAGCAGCGCGCCGCCCTCGGATGCCCGGACCGCGAAGTAGCGTTGATGATCGCGCATCACCGAAATCACGACCTTGTCAGGAAGCTCGAGGAACGATTCGTCGAAGCCCCCTGGCACGGTGAACGGTTCTTCGACCAGGGAAACGCATTCGTCGGCAAGGAAGGCATCCGTCTCGAGAACACCGCCGAGGGACTTCGCCGAAGCGAGCAGTCCCTCCATCATGCGAGCCTTGCGGACCTCGAGATCGACGATCACGTGCGCTTGCTCGAGCGCCTTCTCGTATTGCGCAGCCTCGACGAGGTCGAAGCTCTCGGGTGCGAGAAAGCGATGCCCCCGCGTCGCCCTGCCCGCCTGGACGTTGGCAAATTCGAAGCCCACGACCTCAGTGCCCAGCAGGGAGACGATCCAGTGAATCGGTCGGCCGAATGCGACTTCGCCGGGACCCCAGCGCATGGACTTTGGAAAGCTGATCTGTTGACAGAGGCGAGGCAGGATCCCAGCAAGCACCTCGCTCGTCGCCGCGCCGGTTTCGAGCAGCCGTACGCTGACGTAATCGCCCTTGTCGGTGGTCTGCTTTTGCAAATCCTCGGTACGGAGGCCGTGTTTCTTCGCGAAGCCGGTCGCCGCCTTTTTGGGCGTGCCGTCCGCCTCGAACGCTGCCCCCCAAGGCGGGCCCAGGATCGTTTCGTCACGGTCCGGCTGGTGCTCGGCGAGCCCCCGAATCCGGAGCGCGAGACGACGCGGCGTGCCGAGTGTTTTCACTTCGAGCGAGCCGCTGCCGAACCGGGCTTGGCCCAGCAGCTCGGTCGCGCTCGTCTTCATCGAGCGCAGCGCGTGCCTCACGAACGACGCTGGCAGCTCTTCGGTCCCGATTTCAAGCAAAAACTCGGATGACATGGAGTGGCGTTGCTACCAGACGGGATCCACAGACGCAACGGGGCGTCCCCTCGATCGTACTATTGCGCAGCCGCGGCGGTCTCCAGCAGCGGGAAGCCAAGCGCCTCGCGCTGCGCGTACCAGGATTCCGCGACGGCCCTTGCGAGGATCCTCACGCGGCCGATGTAGCGCTGGCGTTCGGTCACGCTGATCGCGCCCCGGGCGTCGAGGACGTTGAAGTAGTGGCTGCATTTGATGACCGCGTCGTAGGCGGGGAGCGCCAGCCGTTCGAGCGGCTCGCGGTCGAATTGGAGGGCGCCGCCCTTCCCCTTCTTGTCGCCGAGACCGAGCAAGGCAGCGACCTGCTTCTCGTACTCGTCGAAGAGCTTCTTCTGAAGCTCGGTATCCGCCTGCTCGAAGTTGTAAGTGCTCCACTCCCACTCGGCGCGCTTGTAGAGGTCGCCGTAGCGTATGCCGGGCGCCCATTGGAGCTCGTAGACATCGTCGACGTCTTGAAGGTACATGGCGATGCGCTCGAGCCCGTAGGTGAGCTCTCCGCTGATCGGTTTGCAATCGATGCCGCCACACTGCTGGAAGTAGGTGAACTGGCTGATCTCGAGCCCGTCGAGCCAGACCTGCCATCCGAGGCCCCAAGCGCCGAGCGTCGGCGATTCCCAGTCGTCTTCGATGAAGCGAATGTCATGGTGCTGCGGGTCGGTGCCAAGCGCGCGCAGCGACTCGAGGTAGAGCTCCTGAATGTCGAGCGGCGAAGGTTTGAGGATGACCTGGTACTGGTGAAACTGCTGCAGACGGTTGGGGTTCTCGCCGTAGCGGCCGTCGGTCGGGCGGCGGCTCGGCTCGACGTACGCGACGTTCCAGGGCTCCGGGCCGATGGCGCGTAAGAACGTGTGCGGGTTGAACGTGCCCGCGCCGACCTCGGAGTTGTAGGGCTGCACGATGAGGCAACCGTGCTCGGCCCAAAAGCGTTCGAGCGCGAGGATGAGCTCTTGAAAGGTCATCGCTCGTCCTCGTCGTCCTCGTCGCTTTCGTCACCCTCGTCCTCGGCGGCGGCTTCCGCTTCTGCCGCGGCGATGGCAGCGTCCTCCTGGGCCAGGAGCTCTTCTTCCGCCTCTTCCATGGCCTGCGCGGCCGCGAGCTCTGCGGCCGCGATGTCGATCGACTCCCCGGTCTTCTCTTCGAACAGGGCCCGGTGCTCCTCGCTGAGGTCACTGAACTCCTGCAGTGTCGGAAGGTCTTGGAGACCGCTCAGACCGAAGAACTCCAGGAAGAGGGGGCTCGTCCCATAGACGAGCGGCCTGCCGGGCTCGTCTTTGCGGCCGAGGATTTTCACCAGACCGCGCTCTGCCAGCATCTTGAGCGACGAGCCGGAGTCGACGCCGCGGACATCATCGACCTCGGGCCGGGTGAGCGGCTGGCGATAGGCGACGATGGCCAGCGTTTCGAGCTGTGCGCGGCTGAGTCGAAGGGGCTTCGGTGCAACGAGGGTCTTCACGAAATCGGCGCTTTCGCGCGCCGAGCGAAACTGGTAGCCGCCGGCGACGAAATAGAGGTGCACGCCGCGATGTGCGTAGTCCGCCACGAGCTCATCGAGCAGCGGTTGGACCTCGGCGAGGGTCGCCCGCGCGGCCCGGGCCAGCCGTTTCGTCGTCACCGGGCTGCTCGACACGAAGATCAGGCTCTCGAGCACGTTCTTGAGCGACTCCGGGCTTTGGGCGATGGGTGCCCCCGCGCCGTTTTCCGAAGCACCGTTGTCGGCCTGCAGGTCTGTCTGGGTCATGGCTCTTGCTCGTCCTCATTCCATGCGTACGCGCCCGAGGTGCCAGCCGGCACGACGACCGATTCCCGTCGTTCTTCGCCTGTCTCGACCGGCGTGTCCTGGTCCGGCGCGTCTGCCCGGTCGCTGCTCGGCTCAGCCTCGTCAGCGGCTACCATTGCCTCGCCCGACGCGTCGAGCAGCGTGTACTCGAGGTAGATCGGCTCTTCATGGTCGGTTTGATAGATGCTCGCCAGGCGCATCTTGGCCATTTCGAGCAGGGCGAGGAAGGTGACCACGAGATCGTACGAGGTGCTCACGTCTTCGAAAAGCTCGTCGAAGCGGCACCGGCGGCGCTCGCGAAGCAAATCGACCAGGCTTCCGATGCGGTCCTGAATCGACATCCGTTCGGCGTCGACTTCGAGCGAAATGGACGCGTTGACGCGTTTGGCGATCCTTTTGAGCGCGTCGAGGAGCTTGAAGACGCTGACCTGAGCGAGGGGCGGCCTGTCCTGACTGGCCGGTGGCGGGGTGCCGGACGAGAACACATCCCGGCCCACGATCGCGCGTTGGCCCAGATCTGCGGCAACGGTTTTGTACTTCTGATACTCGAGCAAGCGCCGAATCAGCTCAGCCCGGGGGTCGAGCTCGTCGACCTCGTCATCGTCCTGGTCTTCGGGCGGCCGCGGCAAGAGCATCTTGCTTTTGATGTGCGCCAGCGTCGCCGCCATCACCAGGTACTCCGAGGCGACGTCGAGGTTCAACACCCCCATCAAGCTCAGATACTCCAGGTATTTGCCGGTGATGAACGAGATCGGCAGGTCGAGGATGTCGAGCTCGTGCTTCCGGATCAGGTGGAGGAGCAGGTCCAGCGGCCCCTCGAAGTTAGGCAGCTCGATCCGGAAGTTCGGGTCGAGTGCCTCGGGCGCTTCTTGGGCCTCGGGCACCGGCATCGGGCTGGGCTCGCTCATCGCAGTGGAACCATGCGCCGGTACGCTCCCTAGTGTCAATCGCTACGGGCTTGGTCGAGGGCTTCGATCACCGCTTCGACGTGCCCCTTCACTTTGACTTTGGGGAAGTGCTTGATGACTTTCCCATCGGGTCCGATCAGCACGGTCGAGCGGATGATTCCCATCGACTTCTTGCCGTACATGTTCTTCTCGCCCCAGGCGCCGTACTTCTCGACCATCGTCCCCTCGGGGTCGCTGAGCAGCGGGAACTTCAGCTTGAATTTGTCAGCGAACTTACAGTGCGAGTCGATCGAGTCCTTGCTGACGCCGACGACGACCGCATCGCGCGCCTTGATCTTGCGAAGCGCCGCGTTGAAGTCATTCGCCTCGGTGGTGCAGCCCGGTGTGTTGTCGCGCGGGTAGAAGTAAAGGATGACGTACTTGCCCGCCAAGTCTTTGAGGGCCAGCTTGCCCCCCGTGGACGAGGGCAGATTGAACGCAGGAGCCTTGTTGCCTTCTTTGATCATGGAGCCGGCTGTATTGCCGGTTTGCGCCCACTGTCAACACCCCGCGGGCCTCACGAACTTGGAAACCCGACGAGACCCGCCCAAGATTGAGACATGACCGCCCGAACCCTGATCGTGGGAGATGTCCACGGCTGCCGCGAAGAGCTCGAAGACCTGCTGGAGGAGTCGGGCTGGGAGTCAGGCGATGATTTGGTACTGGTCGGAGATTTGGTCGCCAAGGGACCGGATTCGCTTGGGGTTGTTAGGCTGCTTCGAAAGCTCGGCGCGCGGGCGGTTCGCGGCAACCACGACCAGCACTGCCTAAAATGGTGGGATGCGCGCCAGGCGGGCGAGGATCCCCCGAAGCTTCGGCGGGCCCATCAGCGGGTGGCCGAGGAGCTCGAAGAAGAGGATTGGCGATGGCTTGCGGGCCTTCCGCTGTGGCTCGAGCTGTCCGACCATGACGCCCTCGTCGTTCACGCCGGGCTCGTGGTCGATCTGCCTCTCGAGGAGCAGGACCCCTACGACCTGATGAACATGCGGAGCATCCTCGCGGACGGGAGCGCGTCGAGAAGCTACGAGGAGGGTACGCCCTGGGCAACGCTCTGGCCGGGTCCAAGGCTGGTGGTGTTCGGGCACGATGCGGTGCGGGGCCTTCAGAACCATCCTCACGCGGTCGGTCTCGACACCGGCTGCGTCTACGGCGGCTGGCTGACCGGCCTCTGGCTGCCGGGGCGAGACCTCGTCGCGGTGCCTGCGCGTGCAGCCTACGCGCAGCCCGGGAAGGATTGAGCGCGGTGGAAGTTTTCGTGTGCCGTCGAGAAGAGCTTCGGGAAGGCGAGGTCCGGACGACGCAGCTGGGCCTCGACGCCGATGGCATCCCGATCACGGCCTTGCTGCTGCTCGACGCGAACGGCGACATCGTCGCCTACCGGAACCTGTGCCGGCATCTTCCGGTGCCCCTCGACGGCGGGACTGGGCAGCTGCTCAGCGAGGACGGCGCCCATTTGATCTGCGGGACGCATGGAGCGCTGTATCGGCTCCTCGACGGCTACTGCGTCGACGGCCCCTGCGAGGGGCTATCTCTTCAAACGCTGCACGTACGCGAGGACGGGGGCGAGCTCTACGTCTCCGACGGTGACGAGCCCCGCTAGGGGAAATCGCGGATCTCTACGCGTGAATTTGGGTGACGGGGCGGCGACACCATCGTCATCTTCGCGAACGTGGACCTCAGCTCCGATGTGATGGCAAGCGCGACGGGCTCTGTT
>RCNF010000309.1_pt1 | contig 24149 bp, 21 predicted proteins | sample 2041311 | NCBI WGS metagenome assembly RCNF01 (sample SAMN09708228, study PRJNA481090) | Marine sediment metagenome, whole genome shotgun sequencing project. | biome: marine sediment; feature: ocean; material: sediment; isolation source: Sewage treatment plant 2 marine sediment (STP2) ... | reverse complement strand
ACTGCTCTCAGCGAAACGCTTAAGACCGACGATGGCGAAAATCTGATCCAAGGCTTCAAACGCGCCAACAACATCCTGACCCAAGCCCAGGAAAAGGATGGCGTTGAATATTCCTACGGTGCCGACATAAAATTCGCCGAAGCGGGCGCGGAAACTGAACTGTTCGCGGCCCTTGACGCCGCTGAGGCCAAGATCTTGCCCGCAATGGAGCAGGGAGATTTCGCGACCGCGATGCAGGTGATGGCAAACTTGCGCGCACCGATTGACGCCTTCTTTACCGACGTGCAGGTGAACAGCGACAATCAAACCGTGCGGCGCAACCGGTTGAACCTGTTGCACCGTATTCGCACGGTGTGCTCCTCTGTAGCAGATCTCACTTGCGTGGACGGGTAAACCGTCGCCAACAGGAGCGATATTCCAGCCCCTTGCACAGATCACAACTGTGCCTATGCTGCGCCTACAACAAAAGGTGCCGCAGCGCAGAAAAATGCATAGAAACCCAACCACCACGCTGATTACAGCAGATGCGCTTGTTGCGGCGACCACTCATGGTGGGCGCGCCAAGTGCCTGCAACGACTGGTCCGTCTGGATCTGCCGGTGCCGCGGACCGTCGCACTTTCTTTTGATGCAGTGCGCAATATTGCGATTGGAGAAATGCCCGATATCGCATCTGTGCTGTCTCAGTTCGAACCGGGTGAGCTGTTATGTGTGCGCCCTTCGTCTGAGGATCCTGACTGGGGCGGGCCGGGTGCGGTGCTGAACATCGGTATGAACGATGCGCGTCATGTCGAGTTTTGCAAAACGCTGGGTTCGGATGCAGCAAGCGCATTGTACCTGCGGTTTGTGCAGTCTTACGCCATCCATGTCGCGCGGCTTGATCCGGATATGTTCGACGATGTAGCAAGCGATGATACCAATGCGCTGAGCGAGACGCTGAGCGCCTACGAAGACGAGACCCAAGAGCCATTTCCGCAGGATCCGGGTGTGCAACTGGCAGGTGTCCTGCGTTCTATGGCGCGCGCATGGGAAGGTACATCCGCCCGCCTTTTGCGGCAGGCCAAAGGCGCGCCGGCAGATGCCGGCCTTGGCCTTGTGGTTCAGCAGATGGCATTTGGCGTTGGGCAGGGCGAAAGTGGGTCTGGTGTATTGCAGCTGGTGAGTTCGATCACCGGGCAAATGCAGATCACCGGTCGGTATCTGTCTCAATCTCAGGGCCGCGACGCGCTGCAAAGAGACGCCGCCGCAGTATTCCTTGAACGTGATCCGCGGGGCCTCTCGCTGGAAGAACTGGCGCCTGAGGCTTTTGCGAACCTCAAGACTCATGCATCGCTGATGCGCACAAGTCTGCGGGAAGAAATGCAGGTGGAATTTGCAATCCAAAACGGTGCAGTTCACATTCTGGACGGTGTGCGCGTGGCCCGCTCGCCCAGAGCTGCTGTGCGGATTGCAGTTTCATTAGCGCGCGACGGAATTATCCCGCCGCAAGAGGCTGTGATGCGCATCGAGCCGCGCATGCTGACCGAGTTGTTGCATCGTCAGATTGATCCGGATGCACCTCGCGACATCCTTGGGGCCGGTATCGCTGCAAGCCCAGGAGCGGCCAGCGGGAAAATTGTATTCAGGGCATCCGATGCACAGGCCTGTTTTGCCCGCGGAGAACCATGTGTTTTGGTGCGCCGCGAAACCTCGCCCGAGGATATACGTGGTATGCATGCCGCGAGCGCGGTTCTGACGGAGCGGGGCGGTATCACCAGCCACGCCGCTGTGATTGGCCGTGGCATCGGCGTGCCTTGTGTTGTGGGAGCTTCTTCGATCCGCTTTCAAACCGGTAAGCAGCAGTTGATCACGCCGGATGGTCGCATTTTGTTGGCTGGTGACGTGATTACAGTGGATGGCACCAGCGGCCAGATATTGGCTGGTGAACCGGCGATGCTGGAGGCGACGCTTGACGACGCCTTTCAGACGCTGATGGGATGGGCTGATGCTGAACGTGACATTGGAATCCGCGCCAACGCCGATTCTCCACAAGAGGCGCAAACCGCGCGTAATTTCGATGCACAAGGCATTGGTTTGTGTAGGACTGAACACATGTTTTTCGAAGAAGACCGCCTGACCGTGATGCGCGAAATGATCTTTGCGGATGACAGCGGCGACCGCGCAGCTGTTTTGGAACGTTTGTTGCCAATGCAGCGAGAAGATTTCATTCAGCTGTTTCGGATCATGCAGGGCCAACCGGTCTGTATTCGTTTGTTTGATCCACCCTTGCACGAATTTCTGCCGACTGACCGAGATGGTCAACGCGAATTGGCCGAAGCCTTGGATCTTCCGCTGTCTGATGTCACCCGAAGGGTCGAGGCAATGGAGGAGTACAACCCGATGCTGGGCCTGCGCGGTGTACGCCTGGGTGTGACCGTGCCCGAAATTTACGACATGCAGGCCCGCGCCATCTTTGAGGCTACCATCGAGGCGAGCCTTGATGGGGAACCCGTGGTGCCCGAGATCATGATTCCTCTGGTCAGTGCGAAGCGAGAAGTCGAGTTGGTCAAGACTCGGGTTGATGCGGTGGCTGCTGCTGTTCGCGCCGAACGCGGGAGCGATTTTACCTATCATTTGGGAGTAATGGTCGAAACGCCTCGCGCTGCCCTGCGGGCTGGCGATATTGCACCTTATGTCTCATTTCTGAGTTTTGGCACCAACGATCTGACCCAGATGGCCTACGGTCTGTCGCGTGATGACGCTGGCCGATTCATGTCGACCTATGTTAATCAAGGCGTCTTTCCCGAGGACCCTTTCCACATATTGGACGTCGAGGGCGTCGGCGAACTGCTGCAACTGGGGGCCGACCGTGGGCGGGCCGCCGAGCCGGGAATCACCCTGTCGATCTGTGGTGAACATGGAGGCAATCCGGAATCAATTGCGTTTTGCAGGCAGGCTGGCTTTGATTATGTGTCCTGTTCGCCGTTTCGGGTTCCTGTCGCTAGACTGGCTGCCGCCCAACTGGCGATTGCCGATAAGTTACAGTAGGTTATCGGGCGAAATGTGTCTAAATTAAGGCGAATGTTTTGCATTCAAAGATGTCAACAACCTTCTGATAATAAGTGTGTTTCCGCCTAGAGTGTTTGCAAAACTAGACCTTTCGGTAAAAAGCCGCTAGTCACCGCGACTGTCGCACATCTGGGAGGGGTGCGGCGTCCGATTTTGGGTACTGGGTTTTGTGGGGCTGCTATGTTTTTGGGTGTGTTTAAGTCTGCGGCGGTTGCCGTCTTTGGGGTTGTTCTGGGTGTTGCGCTGACGACTGAGCCTGTTTTGGCATTGGATCAGTCATATCGGGATGCTCTGGATCGCGAAAAGGCGGCGCTGGAGTTTGTGTCGAGTAATCGGCTGCACTCATTTGTATCTGACCCCAAACCACAAAGCGGAGAAGTGACCTTTTCAACAGCTTGGATCGACGCCCAGCCGAAGGCGAGCGGAGACGCAGAATGGCGCTGTCTTTCTGAAGCACTTTATTTCGAGGCCCGCGGAGAGTCAGTAAAAGGTCAGTTCGCGGTGGCTGAGGTAATCCTTAACCGTGTCAGCAGCGCCCGGTTTCCAAGTTCACTGTGTGGCGTCATCAATCAGGGAACGGGACGCAAGTATCAATGTCAGTTCACCTATACCTGTGACGGAAACAGCGAAGCGATCCTCGAGCCACAAGCGTTTGAACGCGTCGGCAAGGTTGCGCGCGCTGTTATTGATGGAAGATCAGGCAAGCTGACCAACGGTGCAACTCATTATCACACCACGGCCGTTCGTCCGAAGTGGTCACGGGTCTACACCAAAACCGCGAACATCGGTGTTCATCTTTTTTATCGACACAACTACCGCGCTACGTCCGTTAGTACCCAGTCCAAACCTTAGGGGCAGGGATCAGGAACGAAGGTTCCAAGTGTAGGGTTGATCAGGGCCGTACTCTGACGAGAGTCCTGTAAAGATGCCGCATTGCCCTGCTGGATCGGCGCACTTGTTCCTGTTAACTGGGATCTACGCGATATACTGATCCGAATGGATCCCGCTAGATAAGGCCCGCCTGCCATGAGTTCCGAAATTCGTCTTGCCTTTGCCCACCCGTCCGAACGCGCCGAGGCAACTGCATCAGCCTCTCCGCTGGATCGGATTTCACTGCGGGATCACATCGTCGAGGTCGAAATCGGAGCTTTCCAGTGTGAACGCGGCACGACCCAGCGGATATGCTTTAACATTGTCGTCGAAGTTCAGCCGCTGAGTGGGGAAATTGATGATGATGTGGATCGGATTCTGTCTTACGACCGCGTGACTGAAGCGATTTCATCTGAACTCGCAGAAGAACGGTTGAACCTGCTGGAAACCTTAGCCGGGCGCATTGCAGACCGGATATTGTTAGAGCCTCAAGCGGTACGCGCCTTTGTCCGGATCGAAAAACTTGATCGCGGACCGGGGGCGCTGGGTGTCGAAATCGTACGCTCTCGCATCAAGGACCATGCACCGGTTGCAGAGCAGGACGCGCTTGCGCCCGAACTGGTTTATTTGTCCAATGCGGCGATTGCGGCACCACATTTGACCGGATGGATTGACCAATTGGCGTCGACCGGTCAGCCACTGATATTGTGTGTCGGTGCTGCGGATTGGCCGGCGCCGCAGGCCAATCACAAGATGGCGCAACGGCGGATTGATCTGCTTGCGATTGAACAGAACGCCTGGGTGCTGGCAGGGCGCGATCCGCGGTGCGTTGTTGTTGCGACCCGGACCGAACTGGACTGGGCCATGAAAAATGGACAGATTTGCGTGTGGGCCCCCTCGAAAATTGTGCTGGACGCCGTCGACGGTCCTTCCGCCCACCCGCGCGACGCTGTCGCCCTGGCCGCTTGGTTCGCGTCTACTTTGGGCGCGCGCGAGTTGCTGGTCATAGGCGAAGATGAACCTGTTAGTGCTAAGGTCCCCTTGCGCACCATAGGGATTGAACAAACAACGCTTTAAACCCGACTTGCTTTTGTCTTCTGCATCACTCAGGAACGAGGCGATGACACACTATTATCGACCTATTGTGCGCAGTGATATCGCGCGCCCGATCACAGGGCTGCCAGTTGCAGGCGGCCCGTGCTGGGTCTCGGAAATCGAAGTGCTCTCGCGCTCAGCACTGCCAATTGTCATCCCGATCCAGGAGGCTCCTCGAGACTGCGTCGCAGCCATCACGTCCTCGCGCGCACCCGTAGCGGGACTGACGTTTGAGCAGCCGCGACTGATGGGGATTTTGAATGTCACACCCGACAGTTTTTCGAATGACGGAGTCTTCGCCGCGCCAAAGGTTGCAGTGCAAACAGCGCTGAACCTAGTGAAGTCCGGTGCGGACATCATCGACATCGGCGGAGAGTCGACCCGCCCGGGGTCGGAAACTGTCACGGAGGATGAAGAGATTGGCCGCACGGCACCTGTGATCGCGACCTTGAGAGAGCAGACCGGGACGCCGATCTCCATCGATACGCGCAAATCGTCAGTTGCGCGCTCAGCGCTGGATGCGGGGGCGAATCTGGTGAATGATGTCTCCGGATTCACTTTTGACCTTGCACTATCGGGGCTTTGTGTTGAACGGCAGACGCCCATCTGCGTTATGCATGCGCAGGGCGACCCGGCGACGATGCAGGCAGACCCGTGCTATGATGATGTGCTGCTGGACGTCTACGACTTTCTTGCCACGCAGATAGACAAGCTTGTCGCGGCCGGTATCGCGCGCAATCGAATTCTGGCAGATCCCGGAATTGGATTTGGCAAGACACGAGCTCATAATCTGGCTTTGCTGCGGCGGATCAGTCTGTTTCATACGCTGGGCTGCCCGATCCTGCTCGGTGCATCGCGCAAGCGCTTTATTGGCACCATTGGCAAGGGCGCGCCCGGCAGCGACCGCGCGCCGGGCTCTATTGCAGTTGGGCTTGCTGCGCTGACACAAGGCGTGCAAATCTTGCGGGTACATGATGTTGAGATGACCAAACAAGCCATAAGGCTTCACAACGCGGTCACTACTAGGGGCGAGCATGACTAAACTGTTTGGAACAGACGGTGTACGAGGCACCGCAAACACCTTTCCGATGACTGCTGAGATGGCATTGAAAATCGGGGCCGCCGTCGGGCGATACTTTCGCCGTGACAACAAAGGCGTACATCGCGTCGTGATTGGCAAAGACACCCGGTTGTCGGGGTACATGTTTGAAAGCGCCTTAACTGCGGGGCTGACATCCACCGGTATGAACGTTTTGGGACTGGGCCCGGTGCCGACACCTGCCGTTGGCCTGATGACGCAGTCCATGCGCGCGGATCTGGGGGTCATGATTTCCGCCAGCCACAATCCGGCGCAGGACAATGGAATCAAGTTTTTCGGGCCAGATGGCTACAAGCTGTCTGACCAGGCAGAAGCCGAGATCGAAGCTTTGATAGTGGACGGCGTTGCACCAGCCCAAGCTCAGAATATTGGTCGTGCCAGGCGTGTTGATGACGCACGATTTCGCTATGCCGAGCGGGTAAAGTCGACCTTTCCACGCAAATTGCGGCTCGACGGAATCAAAGTTGTTGTTGACTGCGCAAACGGCGCCGCTTGGCGCGCTGCCCCCGAGATTCTGTGGGAACTGGGCGCTGATGTGGTTCCGGTGGGCACAGCACCGGACGGCTTGAACATCAACCAGGGCTGCGGTTCGACTCACCCGGAATTTGCAGCGGAGACCGTTGTGGCCCATGGCGCCGATATGGGCATTTGTCTAGACGGCGATGCCGACCGCGTCATCATAATCGATGAAAACGGTAATATCGGTGACGGCGATCAGATCATGGGCATGATGGCTGAACGCTGGGCCAGCGAACAGCGGCTAAAAGGGAACGCACTGGTGGCGACAGTGATGTCCAATCTTGGCTTGGAGCGGTTTTTGCGCGTCCACGGCATTGGGCTTGAGCGCACAAGTGTTGGCGATAGGTACGTAGTTGAGCGAATGCGCGAAGGCGGGTTCAATCTGGGCGGCGAACAATCCGGCCATATCGTGATGACTGATTATGCCACAACCGGTGATGGCCTGATGGCGGGTCTTCAGTTTCTGGCGGAAATGATCCAGTCCGGGCAACCTGCCAGCGAATTGTTGCACTGTTTCGAGCCGGTGCCACAGCTGCTGAAAAACGTTCGTTTCGCAGCAGGTCAGACTCCGCTTGACGACACACATGTCAAAGCCGCAATCGCGCAAGCTGAGACCGATTTGAAAGATCGCGGGCGATTGCTGATCCGCAAATCAGGAACCGAGCCGCTGGTGCGCGTGATGGCAGAATGTGAGGATGCCGTGCTGCTGGAACGGGCTGTCGACAGCGTGGTTGATGCTGTCGCTGATGCCGTATCAGCCTGATCCAATGAGGGTTTGACTAAGGCGCTAAGAGCGACTGCCAAATAATCGAGTTATGGCGCCGTATTGGCTGAGACCGACACCACCCAGGATAAGCAGCAATGCATACAAGAGCGACGGTGGCAAAGGTTCAGACAGGATCACGGCGCCCAGAACGACGGACCAGACAGGCACCTGATAATTTGTCAGGCTCATAAAAACAGGACCTGCACTGCGGATTAAAAGAACGCGCAAAATATTGGCTCCGGCCGTCGGGATAAGACCCAATATGGCAAGAAGCCCAAGTGTTTTGGCATTTGGCAGGGGCGGTGGCCCCTCTACGGTCCAAGCGACAGGTACAACAATCGCGGCGCCAATCAGCAGGAGAATTGTGGCCAGTCCGATCGGATCAATGGCCGGCAAACGGCGCATCAGGATCGAGCTTAGGCCATAACAAAAAGCGGCACCCAAACAAGCCATACGGCCGGGCGTTTCATACGCGCCCCCATTACTTTCAAGCGCCTGACCACCGATCAGGATAACGACCCCGGCAAAACCGATCACAAAACCTGCTGTCTTGCGCCACGTCATTCGCTCGCCAGGCACCAGAAAATGTGCGAGCGGCAGCACGATAAGGGCAACAGAGGCCATCGATACTCCGGCGAAGCCCGACGTGACATATTGCTGGCCCCAGCTTAGCAACATGAATGGCACTGCAGAACTGAGCAGGCCAATCACCGTAAGGTTGGTCCAGTCAGAAGCGGTTGTGGTAGCTTTGAACAGTGGCGCGCCACGCATGCCCCAAAAGACCAGCATCAGGATCGTTGCGAATCCAATCCGGGCAGCGGCCAACCAAAACGGGGTGATGCCCTCCAGTGCCACCTCGATCACCAGAAACGTGGCCCCCCAGGTCAGCCCCAGAGCTGCCACCATCACCCAGCTTTTGAGCGTTATATCCGGCGATTGTGTCATGGTTTGTCCTTAGAGAGGCGCGAGACCTGACCCCGATGTTGGACCGGAATCAGGTTGGTTTGTTTAAGTCAACACCAAGTGTTTTTCGAGTGACTTGGCTTAGCCGCGCATTTTGTGATGCACAAGAATAGGCACAACTAGATCTTCTTCGTCGGTCAGATGACGCGCCAGAAATTTTTCGACCTCTGTGCTTGTCTTGTGCAAGGCGCCAGCCTCAGTGCGTGACTGTGCCTCATCCAATTGAGCCAGTTTGATCACGCGGTTTGCGCCAAGTGTAAAACGCTCCAGTATGTCGTGCATGGCAACGTGATCTGCCTCTAATATATCCAATCCGCTTTCAAAACGCGCATCTGCGCGCTGAAGTTCGGGAAAGAAAGACCGATCCTCCCAGTTGTGGTGGCCCTGCAAGTTTCCGACCAACAAATTGCCGTAGTGGCCCAGTCGGCCCGCAAAATCATCCGCGTCACGATCCTTGTTCAGATACAGCTCGGTCTCGGATCGGCAAATCTTGCCCAGTTGGCGAAACATTTGATGGGCACCCATCCAGTTCTGGATCGAGCCGGTGAAATTCGGGTGATCCGGCCATGCGTCGCGCGGATAATCCCGAAGCAGGATCTGCATCTCCTTTGGCAGGCCCTGTCTTTGAAAGATGGTGTGTTGGGTCATAGGGCAACAGGTGATAAAGTTGTTATAACATTACAATTGTTCATCCGCGCAGATCACGGTCTGCAGCACTCCACAGAAACCGTCCCAATGGTCATGCGCGCCGAGCTGGCGTGCTGGAGCCATCGGCGTCCACAACGTCGAACGGACAGGCGGTGATGGTGGCGCCGACATAACTTGCGGCAAGACTGCTGATCGCAACATACACGATGCCCAGTCCGCCCAAATTCCAAAGTCAACGCCCCATCACCGGCTTTCTGGCGCTAGTTCTTGGCTTTGTCGACCATTTTGCCGGCTGAAATCCACGGCATCATACCGCGCAGGGTCTCACCAACTTTTTCGATCTGATGCTCGTCATTGATGCGTCGTGTTGCTTTGAACGACGGTTGTCCGACGGCGTTTTCCAGCATGAAATCGCGCACGAATTTGCCGTTTTGGATGTCGGTCAAGACGGCTTTCATCTTTGCCTTTGTTTCGTCGTAGGGCAAGATGCGCGGGCCGCTGACATACTCGCCGTACTCAGCTGTGTTCGAGATTGAGTAATTCATGTTGGCAATTCCGCCTTCATAGATCAGATCAACAATCAGCTTCACTTCGTGCAGGCATTCGAAATAGGCCATTTCGGGCGCATAACCGGCCTCAACCAAGGTCTCGAAACCCATCCGGATCAGTTCGACCAGACCGCCACAGAGAACTGCCTGTTCGCCGAAAAGGTCGGTTTCGCACTCTTCACGGAAGTTGGTCTCGATGATACCCGAGCGACCACCACCGATGGCAGAACAATAAGACAGGCCGATTTCCAGCGCCTTGCCTGATGCGTCTTTGTCTACAGCTACGAGGCACGGCACGCCGCCGCCTTTGGTGTATTCGCCACGCACGGTGTGGCCCGGGCCTTTGGGTGCCATCATGATTACGTCGATGCCGGGCTTGGCCTCGATCAATCCGAAATGCACATTCAATCCATGCGCAAAGGCAATTGCAGCACCGTCGCGGATGTTGTCATGCACATATTTCTTGTAGGTCTCGGCCTGGAGTTCGTCGGGCATGGTGAACATGATCAAATCGGCCCACGCGGCCGCTTCTGCAATGCCCATGACTTTCAGGCCTTCGCCTTCGGCTTTGGCGGCTGAGGCTGAGCCTTCACGCAGCGCCACAACGAGGTTCTTGGCTCCGGAATCGCGCAGGTTCAGTGCATGGGCATGGCCCTGAGAGCCGTAGCCCAGTATGGCTACTTTCTTGTCTTTGATCAGGTTGATGTCACAATCACGGTCATAATAAACGCGCATATCTTGGGTCCTTTGGTTTGCTTGGATCAGATTGGTCGTGACATTAGCACCGTTGACCGGGTGTTGAATGTTGTTCTGTTGAGAAAATTCGGATAAATGACGATAATCATGTGCACTTATCGAAAATAGTGGAGTTTTTATGCTTAGCGATGCAGATCGACGCCTGCTGCGCCAGTTGCAATCTGAACCAACTCTGACAACCACAGAGTTGGCCGATCGCTGCGGATTGACGGCGGCGACCTGCAGCCGTCGTCTGGAACGGCTTCAGGCGACTGGGGTGCTGAAAGGGCAGGGAGCGGTGATTGACTGGACCACTTTGGGCTATGCGGTTGAGGTTAGCCTGCGGATCACGCTGGATAAGACACAGGCGCGCGCCTTTGACGATTTTATCGAAGCGGCGCGTGAGATTCCCGAAGTGTTGGAGATTCAGACGTTTCTGGGAAGCGTTGATGCACGCCTGTCAGTCATCGCGCGCGATATGGCGCATTACCAGACGATTTATCGCACCCGCATCCTGACCCTACCACATATCGCGGATATTGAAGCTTTGATGCAGATCGCCCGTATCAAAGCTGATGAGGCGCTCCCAATATGATTGAACTTGACGCTCTGGATCGCCAATTGCTGCGCACGTTGCTTCAGGATGCCAGTCAAAGTGCCGGAGCTTTGGGCCGCATGTTTGGCCTGTCGCAACCGGCGATGTGGCGACGGATCAAACGATTGCAGGACGGTGGGGTGATCAAGGGCAAACGACTCTATCTCGATGCCGCAGCGTTGGGATACGGCGTGACCGTGTTTCTCGGTGTGAAACTGGCAACCAAGGGCCGGGTTAGTCTGGAAGACTTTGAACGCGCCGTCTGTGCTATTCCTGAGGTGCAGACTGTCGAGCATGTGTTGGGCTTGTACGACTACCGCCTACGCGTCGTTGCGCGTGACATCGCTGATTTTGAACGTGTGCTGCGGCGGCGAATCATGATGCTGCCGGGGGCGGGCGCGGTCGAAGCTAATGTGTTGCTCAGTGAAGAACGCAGGCCGGGGCCGATCGGCTAACATATTGGTCTGCGTTGGCGCATCAGGCAGAAAACTCTGTGATGCGATGATGATGCACACAAACAGCCTTTGCCACTGCCGGATGTTGGCGCTAAGCCTGTCTTGTCATAAACCGGGAGGACAAAATGGCTGCCTTGCTCGACAACATCGATCCAGACGGACTCGAAGAATTCTCGGTGGTGTTTACCGACCGCTCGCTCAATTCCATGTCAGCCGCCTTTCAACAGGTGATGCGCGACATCTCGGATATGCTGAAAGATGTCTACAAGGCGGATGCGGTCGCGCTGATCCCCGGTGGTGGCACTTTTGGAATGGAGGCGGTTGCCCGCCAGTACGGCAAAGGCGCCAATGTTCTGGTTGTGCGCAATGGCTGGTTTTCTTATCGGTGGAGCCAAATTTTCGAAGCCGGCGACTTCACCGCGCAAACCACAGTTCTGAAGGCCCGTCAGACTGGCAACGGATCGCAAGCACCGTTTGCGCCGGCGCCAATTGACGAGGTGACTGCTAAAATTCGCGAACTGCAGCCCGATCTGGTGTTTGCGCCGCATGTGGAAACATCGGCAGGGGTTATCCTGCCAGACGACTATATCACCGAAATGGCTGCGGCGGCGCATGAAGTGGGCGCACTGATGGTGCTGGATTGCATCGCGTCAGGCTGTGCATGGATCGACATGACGGCCACCGGCGTGGATGTGTTGATCTCTGCGCCTCAAAAAGGCTGGTCTGCCACGCCCTGTGCCGGACTGGTGATGATGTCCGCGCGGGCTGAAGAACGGCTCGAGACAACATCCTCGGACAGTTTTGCGATCGATCTCAAGAAATGGCGCCAGATCATGGCGACTTACGAAAGTGGCGGCCACGCATACCACGCCACAATGCCAACCGATGGCCTGCGTGCCTTCCGCGATACCATGATCGAGACGCGGGAATACGGATTTGAACGTCTTCGTGAGGCGCAGTGGGCATTGGGCAATGGCGTCCGTGAAATGTTGGCGGGCAAAGGCGTTGTGTCTGTTGCCGCGGAAGGGTTTGGTGCGCCGGGCGTTGTGGTCAGTTATACGACAGATCCTGATATCCAGAATGGTAAGAAATTCGCGGCCAATGGCATGCAGATTGCTGCGGGTGTGCCGCTGCAGTGCGATGAACCTACAGATTTCCGGACGTTCAGATTGGGATTGTTTGGCCTAGATAAACTCTATGATGTCGAGGCTACCATCGCGCGGCTAAAGCGGGTTCTCGACACAGTACTCTAACGGACCCCAAGACCCATCTGCATCAATGTTTTTCGGACTTGTGGCAGAGCGTAGAGTGCGTTGAGCCCCATGGCGCGCGCGTCGCGCAGGGGTTGAGAGTTGACCATTGAAGCACGGTTCAGCAGGTCAATGCCCAATACCCGCACGGCGATATCGCGGTGACGGGCGCGGTGATACGCCTCTAGCATCTCTGCATCGCCCAAGCGATCAGGGTGCGCCATCGCCAGATCGAGCAGGGTGCGCATATCCCCGAGGCTCATGTTCAGCCCTTGCGCGCCTATGGGGGGAACAACGTGGGCTGCTTCAGCCACCAAGGCCAGCCTTTGCCCGTTCAGACGCTGTGCCTTCTGGCTGATAATCGGCCAGATGGTGCGTTGCGAGGCGAGGCTGAGAGGGCCAAAAAGATGGCAGGAGCGTTCTGACATTTGAGCCTCGAACGCGGGGGTGGGCAGCTCAAACAAAGCTTTGGCCTTGGCGCCTTCTTCCATCCACACTACGGCCGAGGATGGTAATCCTTTGTAGTCGGGCAAAGGCACTAACGTGAACGGTCCGCCAGTGCGATGAATTTCAGTGCTCACATTTTCATGCGGGATCGGATGTGTCACGGCGAAGGCCAGCGCCTTTTGGCCATAGCGTTTGGTCTCAACTTCGATCCCGGCGGCTTCGCGCATGGGCGAAGCGCGGCCATCTGCAGCGATCACAAGCTTTGCGCGAATGCGGCTTGTATCACTTAGCCCAACGCGGGCCTCGCCTTGTCGGGTGAATAGGGTTTTGGTGGCGGTGCCCGGGCGAAAGTCGACATTCGACAAATCGGCAAGGCGCGCCACCATTTCGCGGCGTAACAGCCAGTTAGGGAGATTCCAGCCAAAAGGAAGATCCGACAGATCGGTCGCATTAAACTCGCGGGTCAGGCGGGGTTCAGGATCAACGCCGCCCGCATCGACAATCCGCATGACCTGTAAAGGCGCCGCATGGGGTGCAAGCTGCTCCCACAAACCGGCAGTCTCCAGCAATGCGCGCGCGGGTTGCAGAAATGCGGTGCTGCGCATGTCGGACCCATCCACGTCCCGTTCAGTAATCGGGCGTGCGGGGTCGACACAGATGACATCAAAACCGGCAGTTCCAAAAGCTGCAGCCGCTGTCAGGCCAGCGATGCCGCCGCCTGAGATCAGAATATCGGTGATCTGGTCGCTCAAAACACGTCTCCGTTTTTAGTCTATCAGCTAGCCGCAGAGACCAGCAAGCAAAGCGACATACAGTCGCAATCCGGGAATTTACGTCAGATACCCGAGAAAGGCGGTCAGATCATCAGTGTGATGGTGAATGTGGTCGGCGTCGTGCCGTTCAGGCGCGACATGCACTGTGCGCATGCCCATCGCGTGGGGTGCTGCGAGATTGCGGATATCATCTTCGAACATGGCGGCGGTGCGAGGCTCGATCCCATCGCGCTCAAAGATTGCCTCGAACGCAGCGCGTTCTGGTTTGGGGCGAAATTGAGCGTGTTCAACTCCGTAAACGGCATCAAACAAGTTTGACAGGCCCCGGGCGGCAAGGACACGCCGAGCATAGGGGGCCGATCCATTAGTATAGACAATCCGGCGACCCGGAAGGGCGGCGATATGACCGGCCAAGTCCGGGTCATGCTCCAGTTTATCCATCGAAATATCATGCACGTCGGTGAGATAGGGGGTCGGGTCCACGTCGTGTTCGCGCATCAGCCCGGCCAATGTCGTTCCATATTGGTTCCAGTATTTGACGCGGAGACGATCCGCTTCAGCGTGATCAACACCTAAGGCTTCCATGACATATTTAGTCATACGTACTTCGATCTGATCGAATAAACGCACCTTGGGCGGATACAGTGTGTTGTCGAGATCGAAAACCCAGTGTCGCACATGAGAAAAGGCAGATTTCACCATATGGCGGACCCTAGGCGCAGGCCGCGCACGGGGCAAGAGCCTAGGCTTGTTGTGGGTCTGCGGCCTCGTTAGAGTTGCGAGATACTAGGGGAACAGCGACGTCATGGATCAATCGAAAACCGCGAATAAAGATGCTTATAGTCTGATCCTCGAAGCAATTGATGTCGGCATCTACAAACCTGGCGACAGATTGGTTGAAAGTGATCTGGCAGAGCAGTTTGGTGTTTCTCGCACGCCTATTCGTGAGGCGTTGCAGCGGCTTGAAACTCAATCGCTGTTGGCCCGCGACGGGCGCAGTCTGATCGTTGCGTCGCTGGATCACAACCAGATGGCTGAGCTTTATGTGGTGCGGCGCGAGTTGGAAGGGCTTGCCGCTCGTCTGGCTGCGCGTCACGCAACTGCCGAAGAAGTGCAGGTGCTGCGCGACATGGTTGAGGACGATCTGGCGCTGATCAATGATCCGGCGGCGTTGGCCCGCGCAAATCGCCGATTTCACACTCAAATCCACTTGGCGTCACACAACCGCTATTTGGTGCAGCAGTTGGACTTGGTGCATCGCTCAATGGCGCTTATGGCAACGACGTCGCTTGCGGTTGAGGGGCGCGGTCAGATCGCGCTGAGCGAACACGAAGCCATCGTGGCTGCCATCGCAGCGCATGACGAAGATGCGGCTTATGCGGCGCTCAAGGAACATATATCGGTCGCGTTCGTAACCCGACTCAAACAGGATGCGATGGGCCGAGGCAAGACGACCTGACGCCGCGAGTTTGCCCAAGGGAATGACCGTGTTGGGTCTTGTCCCAGAAAAACGGCTTAACGGCCAGCTCATAAATGGCCTTGTAGCTGGCTATTGCGCCCAGCGGAAAATACAGCAGCAATGTGGGCACCCAAACCATCAAGTGGCGGTGTTGTTTTCCTGAAACAGCTACTAGGCCAACGCCGATGGTGATCATCTCACACAGGACAAAGGCCGCCGACAGTCCAAAGACGAACGTTTCGCCTGTAATGGAGCTCAGAGGGTGTGAAAGACCCAAAAAGACCAGCCAGAACGACCAGAGCATCGGCGCCAGAACAAATTGCGAAATCGCGGTGAGAAAGAAAATCTGGAAGCCCCAAAACTTGCGCGGCCCGAGGTCCGCCATCAGCTGGTGCGGCCGGCGCATGTGTACAAGATAGGTTACCATAAAGCCTTTGAGCCAGCGCGAGCGTTGGCGTATCCAGGCCCAAGGGTGGCAGGTGGCCTCTTCGTAGGTGACAGTTGGTATGAGTTCGGTTCGGTACCCAAAACGGGCCAGCCGGAAGCCCAGATCGGCATCTTCGGTCACGTTGTGGGCATCCCAGCCTTGCACCTTTTCCAAGGCTTCGCGGCGAAAAAACAGGGTGGTGCCGCCAAGCGGGATCACAAAGCCAAGACGCGCAATGCCGGGCATGATAATTCGCCACCATGTCGCATACTCAACGGTAAAACAGCGCGATAGCCAGTTGGCGCGAGGATTGTAGTAATCCAGAATGCCCTGAAGGCATGCAACCTCGGGTGGGGCTGCGTGAAAACAGCGCGCAACAGTTTCGAGTTGGTCCGGATCAGGCGCGTCTTCTGCATCCCAGACGCCGATGATGCGGCCTCGGCAGAAATCCAATGCGTAGTTCAGCGCGCGCGGTTTTGTGGTGAGGCCGGCGGTATAAGGTACCTCGATTACCTTCATCCACGGCGGCAGGTCGGTCTGTGCCAGTGTATTGCGCGTCACGTCATCGCGTTCCTCTAGCACCAATACAACGTCCAGCAGCGCCTTGGGGTACGTGAGCCGCGACAGGCGCGCAATCAGAGCCTGCGCGATCTCCTTTTCGTGAAGCAGGGGCACCATAATAGAAATGCGCGGCAGGCGCACCGGAGTAGTGCCGTCCACGTGCATTGCCTTAGTTATGGGGCTCTTGGGTGCAATCTGGGCAACGAAGGCCGCCGTTTTCATACCTGTTGAAAGCAATAGAGCCGCCGCTGCGAGCAGCACAAGAACTGAAAGTGTCCACGTGGGCGTGACGATCAGAGCGCCAAGTAAAGTCAAAGCCACGCCTAGGAGCCAAAAGCTGCGGGCAATTGATCCACGACCCCAGTTTCGGCTGCTGAGACTGGCCTTGACTTTGCTTTCGGCCCGCAACGCCAATTTGGCTCCTGAGTGTTCTGCCAGATAAGACAGGATACTATCCTCTGAGGCGATCACCGGTAATACCGCATCAATCAGATCAGGCAAGTGTGGGCGCAGGCGATCAAGTTGATCGGGTCGTGACGTCGCGATCAATATCGCGTCTCCCAATTGCTGCCACGGAACAATCTGATGACGTACGCAGAATTCAGGCGGCAAGAGAGTAGATAGTCGTTCATCCGGAGGGTCGACCCGCAGGTCTATGCGCTGGGCGTTGTATTGCAGAGCCAGTGCGTCGAGAACGGTTTCCGGATCGACCAGATCCTCAGCAATCAAAATTTCGCCCAACGGCGCTTCGACCTGGCGCTGCTGATTTAAAGCATGAATCAGATCAGAAGCTGAGATAACGCCGGCATTGACCAGATGACGCCCCAGCGGCAGACGCGCAGTTCGTTCAATCAAACCGGGCACGAACCGTGGACCGTCCAACCTCAATCGTGGGTCACTCATTAGTATTCACCTTGCGAAATGCGCAAAATGAGACTGCCCAAATGAGGGTTAAGAATGTCTTAATATGCTGTTAACAAGGGATTCTTGGTGCAGCGACTCAGGCGACTACCCGAGCACTCATAGCTGCCGAGAAACGCTCAAAAAGATAAAAGCTATCCTGTGGGCCGGGGCTTGCTTCCGGGTGGTATTGCACTGAATAGATCGGTCGACCTGACACGCGGATACCGCAATTTGACCCGTCAAACAGCGACTTGTGTGTTTCCACGACGCCGTCGGGCAGGGTCTGACCATCTACCGCAAAACCATGATTCATCGACGTAATCTCGACTTTGCCAGTGTCGAGATCCTTGACCGGATGGTTGGCGCCGTGATGGCCGTGGTTCATTTTTATGGTTTTTGCACCTAGCGCAAGCGCGAGCATTTGGTGGCCGAGACAGATACCAAAAATCGGTAGGGTGGAACGCTGCATCATGTCGCGGATCATCGGTACTGCGTAGGCGCCTGTCGCCACTGGATCACCCGGGCCGTTAGAGAGGAACAGGCCGTCGGGCTCATGCGCAAGAATATCCTCTGCAGTGGCTGTCGCCGGAAGCACAGTGACGTCACAACCCGCACTTGCGAGACAGCGCAGGATGTTGCGCTTGGCCCCATAGTCGATCGCGACAACCTTGTGTTTGGCAACGCTCTGACGGGTGTAGCCGTCGGGCCAGGCCCACCGCATCTCATCCCAGCGATAGGATTGGGCGCACGTGACATCCTTGGCCAGATCCATGCCCTCCAGTCCGGCAAAACTGCGCGCTGCTGCGACCAACGCGTCGGTATCAAAAACCCCTTCTGGATTATGCTGCAGTGCGACGTGCGGCGCGCCTTGCTGCCGAATAGTGCGAGTCAGCCGACGTGTGTCTATGCCGCCAATTGCGATCCGTCCACGGGAGGCCAGCCATTCAGACAGTCCTTGTGCCATCCGCCAGTTGCTGGGGATGGTTGGGTGCCATTTGACCACCATGCCCGCTGCGACCGGATCAGCAGTTTCATCGTCGTCCGGATTGACGCCAACATTGCCGATGTGGGGAAAGGTAAAAGTCACAACCTGCCCTGCATAAGACGGATCGGTCATGATTTCCTGATAACCGGTCATGGCCGTGTTGAAACACAGTTCAGCAGTGGTGGTGCCAGTTGCCCCAAATCCAATGCCATAAAACAGGCTGCCGTCCGCTAGGGCAAGGCAGGCGGTTGGGGTCCCTTGGGGGGTGTGGGCCATGGCGCGACTCTTCTTGTATGACTTGAGAAATTTATGTGAAACTAGATCAGCGTGTACGTTGGGTCAAGGCCGTGCCATAATTACACATTGCAATGGAATCAATGCGTTAGATGAGTCATCTGACAGTTGCTCATTTTGTTTCTATTCGCTAAGGTCCAAGCCTCAGGCGACCATGGGGATGGGACATCATATGGGTTTGCGATCTGGCATTTCAGAGGCATTAAAGCAGGCGATGAAAGACAAAGCGGTAACGCGGCTGTCGACATTGCGGCTGATCAACGCAGCGATAAAAGACAAAGAAATCGCCCTGCGCGGTGCGGGGGGCGACGGCAGCGAAGCCGGTGTGTCTGATCAGGACATATTAGCAATCTTGGGAAAAATGGCCAAGCAACGTGTAGAAAGCGCGCGCGCTTACGAAGAAGGCGGCCGGGTGGACCTGGCTGAACGGGAGCGGGCGGAAGTTGTTGTCATAGAAGAGTTTCTACCCGAACAGATGAACCCAGAGGAGACCGCAAAAGCCGTTGGCGCCGCAGTCAAAGAAGTCGGTGCCGATTCAATTCGGGACATGGGCAAAGTGATGGCGATACTGAAGTCCAAATACACCGGTCGAATGGATTTCGGCAGCGCCGGCCCAATGGTCAAAGAGCGGCTTTGCAGCTGAGGTTTTTCGCGGCAATTCCCCTTCAACATTGAATTTCTATTGCTGGCGGTGCGCGCCTGCTTGGCCTCGGCTCAAGGGCCCGATTAAGCATCCACCCAATGGACCGGGCGCGACTGTTTTTCCATTTGATCTCCTCCACCAACCAGACGTCAAGTCAGAGTGGTGGATCAGCAATGTACAGCGTCAACTTTGCCGCAGCGCCAGTACAAGCTCGTCAAAAAGCGCGACTCGTTCTTCCTCGGACAAGAACGCGCCGATCTCGACTTCGCGCCCCGCCCCCTTCAGCGTTACGTAATGGGGTACAGGCCCATCAAGGTCATGCATCTGCGCTTTGACCCAATAAATGTTGCATTCCCATTCCTGATTCGAACCACGCGGATTGTGTCGGATCAAACGTGCTGTGTCAGGTGAAAGGGTCAGCACTTCAAGGATCTGAGCATTGCGATGGCTGCGATCCAACGCAAACCAGACACCCGCGACGGCGAGCATCAGAAAGGGCAGGACACCCCAAAGGACCACGGAACCGATCAGAGGAAATAGCGGAAACATCAGCATCACGGACGTGGCCCCAATGAAGATGGCAAATCCTTTGGGGGCGAGCGATTGATGCGGCCAAAGATGCAGTTCTTTGGCGGGAGTAGGTGCCGTTTTGATCCATTTATATGGCATGTGGTTTTATTGGGTTTGGCATTGTTTTTTAGAGAAGAGGCAAGTCTGACGGTCACATGGTCCTATGCGCGCGTCAAGGCAGCGAGGTGATCAAATGAGGTAAAAAACGTGCACTCTCTGTCTGGCAATCAAGGTTGCTGAGCGGACCTTTGTAGGAGTCGCTTCAACTGTCGTTAACGGCCCACAGCGGGCTTTCATGGACGGCGCAGCGAATGGCAGCTTCGGGCCTGACCTTCACATCTTGTTGCAGTTCTTAGAACTTTCGTGGATGTTTCTGAAGTTAGGAAACACTGGCTATGGTCTTTGAATGAAACAACTTCAAAATCTGTTCGATCCCTTTACGCTGCCCTGCGGCGTAACCCTGAAAAATCGGATTGCAAAATCGGCAATGTCGGATTCATTGGGGGACGGTACCGGCCATCCGACAACTGAACAGAACAGATTATATCAGCGTTGGGCTGGGGGCGGATTGGCCGTATCCATCATTGGAGAGGTGCAGGGCTCAGCTTGCTACGCCGAGAAGCCCGGCAATCTGGTGCTAAACGAAATGTCCGACTTTGATCGTTTCCGGGCGCTTGCACGGGAAGGTGGCGAAAACGGAACTCAACTCTGGCTGCAACTTGGTCACGCAGGGGCGCTTGCATATGCGCCGACCAGCGCCCCTAAAGGCCCAAGCTCTCTTGATTTACCGGGTTTGCGGTGCTCGGAATTGACCATAGATGAGGTTCATCAGGTCCCTTCCGAGTTTGCAAAAACAGCCCGACTGGCTCAGCAGTCTGGGTTCGGCGGTGTGCAGGTTCACGCAGCGCATGGCTTTCTACTTAGCCAGTTTCTGTCGCCCCTGTTCAACAAGCGCAGCGACGACTACGGCGGGCCAATTGCCAACCGCATGCGGCTTTTACTTGAAACCATAGAAGCAACTCGTGCTGTGGTCGGACCGGATTTCCCCATTGCGGTGAAACTCAATTCTTCAGATCAACTCGAGGACGGGTTGGGCGCGGAAGACGCGCTCAAGGTGGTGGCTGCGCTAGACCGGTCTTCGGTCGACCTAATCGATATTAGCGGCGGGACGTACTTCCCCGGAGCAAAATCTGCTTCAGATGGCGCGGGAGGCGGGCCTTACTTTCTCGAATTCGCAAAGCGGGCAAGAGCAGTGACAACCAAGCCGCTGATGCTGACTGGCGGTTTCAAGACCCGCACACAAGCCATGGACGCAGTAGCCAGTGGTGCAGTCGATATCGTCGGTCTTGCCCGCTCGCTCGTGCTTGAACCTCTCTTGCCTGACCTCTGGAAGGCGGATCAGAAGCTAGAACCGGTCTTTCCCAGATTTGCTGAAGCTCCAGAGGGCGGGATAACTGCATGGTACACGATGCGGCTGACCGAGATTGGCGGCGAAAAAGAAACGCCTGCATTCGGCGACCTTGAGAATGCAATCCGGGATTATGAAGAGCGAGACAAAGCCAGAACAGATATTTGGTTGCGTTACTTTGACAATGATCTTGTTCGTTAGTTCTGAACAGCGTCCGCCCAATGTCCGAACCGCTCCGCAGACCTTGGTGCGCATCGCAGCGAATGGCAGCAATCCGCCCTTCGCATCGGATGCCGGGGTCGGCTCAAAGGTCCGAGAAGGGCTCTGACTTGTCATTCGAGGACTCCATGTTCGCACGTAATCTGACTGCACTCGGAGACATTTGATCCAATAAAAAAGGCCCCGATAGAAATCGAGGCCTTTTGCGGTGTCTTTTTTCAGCGAACGCTTAGTGCGAATGCTTGTTGTCCCACTCTTCCTGCTTTGGCAGGATCTCGAATGTGTGCTCTGGCGGTGGGCATGGCAGGGTCCATTCCAGCGTATCGGCATATTCATTCCATGGGTTGTTCTGTGTCACCTTGGCCCCACTGCGCAAGGTGTAAGCGATGATACCGAAGAAGAACAAAAACGAGGCGAAGCTGAGGAAGGCGCCGTAGGACGACCAGACGTTCCAGTAAGAAAACGCTTCCGGATAATCGATGTACCGGCGTGGCATGCCCTGACGGCCCAGAAAGTGCTGGGGGAAGAATGTCAGGTTAGCACCAATAAACATCGCCCAGAAGTGCAGCTTGCCTGCCCATTCAGGGTACATACGGCCGGTCATCTTGGGCAGGTAGAAATAGACCCCTGCAAAGATTGCGAACACAGCACCAAGGCTCATCACATAGTGGAAGTGGGCCACAACGTAGTAGGTGTCATGGTAATAGCGATCCACGGCAGCCTGAGACAGTACGATGCCGGTTACACCGCCCACGGTGAACAGAAACAGAAAGCCGAAGGCCCAAAGCATTGGTGTTTTGAGTTCAATCGAGCCGCCCCACATGGTGGCGATCCAACTGAACACTTTCACCCCGGTGGGGACGGCGATCACCATCGTGGCCAGCATGAAGTAGCTTTGCTGGTTTAGGGTCATGCCAACGGTGTACATGTGGTGCGCCCACACAACAAAGCCAAGTGCGCCGATGGCGATCAGCGCCCAGACCATGGGCAGGTAGCCAAAAACTGGTTTGTGGCTGAACGTGGCGATGACGTGGCTGATGATACCAAAGCCGGGCAGGATGATGATGTAGACTTCGGGGTGACCGAAAAACCACAGGATGTGCTGATAGAGGATCGGATCACCGCCACCGGCCGGGTCAAAGAACGTAAACCCAAAGTTCCGGTCCATCAGCAACATGGTGATGGCACCTGCAAGGACGGGCAGGGACAAAAGAATCAGCCACGCGGTGATGAAGATCGACCATGAAAACAGCGGCACCTTGAACAGGGTCATACCCGGCGTGCGCATGTTCAGGAAGGTAGTGATCATGTTGATCGCGCCCAGGATCGACGAGGCACCCGAGAGGTGTACCGCAAAGATAGCGAGATCCATCGACATGCCGCCCTCAAGCACCGACAGCGGCGGATAAAGCACCCAGCCAACACCCGAGCCGAGCTGGTCATTACCGCCCGGTGCAAGGACCGAACAGACGGCCATTGTGGTGCCAGCAACGTACATCCAGAACGACAGGTTGTTCATCCGCGGGAACGCCATATCCGGTGCGCCGATCTGCAGCGGCATGAAATAGTTGCCAAAACCGCCGAAAAGCGCCGGAATAACCACAAAGAACATCATCAGGATGCCGTGGCCAGTGATCAGCACATTCCACAGATGGCCATTGGGTGTACATTCCGCTGACGCGTCTGCAAACATGCGCGCGCCTTCCAAGCACATGTACTGCACACCCGGATCCATGAGTTCGAGCCGCATGTACACCGTGAAGGTGACCGAGATGAAGCCGACTGCGGCCGAAACGATCAGGTACAGAATACCAATATCTTTGTGGTTCGTGGACATGAACCAGCGAGTGAAAAAGCCCCGCTCGTCGTTGTGTTCGTGTCCGTGAATGGCTGCGTCTGCCATGCGGTGCCTCCTGGCTAGTCATATTATTATGCGCATGCAGAGGCCGATGACGGCTGTCGCACACATTCCGATTAGCAAAGGTTCTAGTGCGCAAGCCTCTCCGCTTCAATGGTCGACTTTGATTTGGACGGAGATAATTTGACGCGGGCCATTGTGGCCGAGGTCAAGACCTTAAACCCAAGCGGCAAAGTGAGACGACCGTCCTGCGCTTTTGGCGTTTCCACAAAGACTACTCAAGCGATACGGCCAACAGATTGCAACAGGAAATAGATGGTGACGGGGTGCGTCAAATGTGGTGATGTCCCGGTATGGAGTTTCTGGAACGTTTCGTTACGCTGTGGGTGGTTATTGATCCGATTGGCACGATACCTGTGTTCATCGCCGTAACGGCAGGTATGGCAACCGGAGCGCGTCGTGCGACAGCTTTGCTTGCTTGCATTGTGAGCATTTGTGTCCTGCTTTTCTTTCTGATCTTTGGGCAGATTTTGATCGATGCCCTGGGTATCAGCCTGTTGTCGTTCCAAGTTGCTGGCGGAATCGTCCTGTTCCTGTTTGCGCTGACCATGATTTTTGGGGACCCCAAACCGGTGTCGGACAAACGCTCAGTTGAACATGACGCCGAGTTGGGCGCCGACGTCCGGCCTTCACCAGCGATCTTCCCGCTTGCGGTTCCTTCCCTCGCATCACCCGGCGCTATGCTCGCCATCGTTCTTCTGACAGACAACAATCAGTTCGCCTTGGGGGAGCAGGTGATGACAGCGGCAGTCATGGTGGGCGTTCTTTTGATCGCGTATGTATTTATGCTGCTTGCAGAACCGATTATTCGGCTTATCGGGAATTCGGGCGCTGCGATCATCAGCCGGGTGATGGGAATGATACTCGCGTCTGTCGCCGCTGACGCAGTTTTGTCGGCATTTGTGGAAATTGTACGAACTGGTTCTTTGTAATTCGATAGAGTTTGATCACTT
>RCNF010001458.1_pt1 | contig 24208 bp, 28 predicted proteins | sample 2041311 | NCBI WGS metagenome assembly RCNF01 (sample SAMN09708228, study PRJNA481090) | Marine sediment metagenome, whole genome shotgun sequencing project. | biome: marine sediment; feature: ocean; material: sediment; isolation source: Sewage treatment plant 2 marine sediment (STP2) ... | reverse complement strand
CGGGACTTCGTGGCCGCATGGTTAGCAAAACAGGACAGGTATTGTCACGGGCAATGATGGCCGGATTTATGGAGAGCATCACCTATGCATTTAGACCACAACCAGTAGGTGCAGTTTCAATTATACCCGGCGATGACGTCCAATTTCAGAATCTTGTAACCGGAGAATCTGTGAAATCTGCAGGGCTCGCAGGAATAAGTAATGCTGCAAAAACGCTTAGTGATTATTACATTAGTCTTGCTGAAGGTATTCATCCTGTAATTGAAATTGATGCCGGACGCAAAATCGACATGATTGTTAAAAAAGGCATGAAACTCGTATACAAGAAAACTTATTAGAAAAGAGACGCATAATCGCAATCTTTATCACTTATATATTCCAGACATGAAGGTAGACTTAAATCATGAAGTTAGTTAATCAAATAAATAGTTTATTTATAACAGCATGCTTGTCAGCAGGATTTGTTGCACATGCGGGGAAGATTGACGATATGGCCCAGTTGCCAGTAACCGGTGTTCACATGGTTAAATCCGGCGACAAAATGGTATTAATGTCAACCAATGGTCGCTTTATATTTGATGGCGTTTTTGACACATGGAATGACAGAACAATTAATAGCGTAAGCGATGTCCGAGATTTTGCACAACGAATCGACATAAATGAATTCGACGAACGAATTGGTGATTTACATTATTACTCTTATGGAAATGGAAGCAAAACAGTTGCTGTTTTTATTGATCCCAATTGCGGATACTGCTCAAAGTTGATTGATGAGATGAAGCCGCTAAAAGATGAATATACTTTTAAATTAATGCCAGTTGGCATTCTTGGCAAAGATTCACAACTCAAGATTAACGGCTTGTCTTGTATGCATGATGATGAAGCATTAGAAATTATCATGTCACATCAATACGAAGATAAACATCGTGTAGAAGAAGGATGCAAGAAAGAAGAACAAACTAAAACGCTTATTACAGCAAAAATATTCGGTATCACAGCCGTTCCATACATGATTTCACCGAACAATATCGTTAGAAAAGGCGGTTTTACTAAAGCCAACGAATTACAACAATTTCTGGCGAGAAAATAATGAAATCATTGAATATTACTTTACTTATAGCTTTGTCATCGTTAACCGGGTGTTCAACACTGGGTTTAGGTGAATCAGATTACTCCTGTAAGGGTAGACCAAACACACCAACATGTATGTCTGCACGTGATGTCTATCAAGCAACTAATTACAAAGATTCCATCGCAGATTACAGCGAAGAAAGCACGGAAAGTCAAAGTGATGATGACTTAAGCGATTTAGATGATGATGAAAATGATTTCGGGAACACTGATAGTGAAGTTGTAAATATAGAAAACGAGAAACCGAAGACAGTTGTTACAACTACTAGCAACCCTATGATTATTGCTTCTCAATCACAATATATTCCTCGCATGATTGGTGCGCTGCCTGTGCGCTCTAAATCACACGTAATGAGAATATGGGTAGCACCATTTGAAGACAAGACTGGGGATCTACATGCTCCTGGTGTTGTTTATACAGAAATAGAAGGGCGTCGATGGACGATTGGTGAAGATTTCTACACCGGTGAACGTCAATTTTCTCCGCTCTCAAAAGGATATCGTAACTCAGGTAAATAGGCCGCCTGGCGCACGATTGGAATACTGAATAGGAAAGGTGCCATTTATTTAAAATATAAAAGGTATTAGTATGAAGATTTTTAAAAATGTTATTTCGTTTATCGCTCTTATGGCTCCGTTTGCAGTAATCGCTGGTGCAGTTGCAGTTGGTCCTGGTGCCAACGCTGCTGATTTTCAGGTCGCACTTGACCTGATGATGGACTGGACACAGGGTACACTGGGACAAGCAATTGCTTTATCAATGGTAGTTGTCGGCATTATCGCGGGTATCGCTCGTCAAAGTTTAATGGCTTTTGTTGTTGGCATCGGTTCAGGCATGGGCTTAAGCTTTGCGCCTAACATCCTCAACAACATCTTTGGTGCAGCACTTCCAGTTATGTAATTTACAACTGGTCAAAAAAAAGCGGCTTTAAGCCGCTTTTTTTTTGAAAGATGCTTTTTTTGTTGACCTTTCCAACTATTAAAATATCTCCACACTGATAGATTAGTTGTTAATTTATTTGGAGAGTTAAACATGGGTACATTTTTATCACAGGCTAATTCACTGTTTAGCGAATTAGCCTTTTGCCAGGACAATAAACTATTTTATCTGGAAGAAGAGGATAAAAGCTCTCCACAGTGTTATCTCGCTTACTCATTTCAATTCAACCCACTTGTTGGCGGCGATATCACAACGGCTGATAAATTAAATGTACTGCTAAATCAAAGTTTCCCTGATGGAACATTAATGCAATGTACTTTATGGTCGTCACCAGATCTGCATTATCACCTAAAAGCTATTGACAACATTCGAAAAGAAAAAGATGGCGTATATCATGACTTTACGAAAAGCAAGATTACCTATTTAAATAATTCCGTAAAAATACCGCTTGATGAAAGCACTCAGGTTAAGTTACGTGATATGCGTGTATTTATTACGTGCAAAATACCAGTTTCACAAAATTACACGCAAAAAGAATACGATGACGTCGTAAAATTTCGTGGTAATACTCAACAAATTCTTAAAACATTAGGCGCATATCCTCACCCAGTTGATGTTGAAACACATCTTAGAATGATGGGAACAGTTTTTAACTGGAAAGATGACGCAGAATGGAAACGAACTGAACTTGGTGATTTTTATGATGAAAAGAAAATTATTGCCAATCAAATAATGGATTTAAATAGCAAACTGGAAGATAAAGGTGATTATTTAGAAGTTAATGGGAAATGTATAAAAGTGCTTTCGCCTAAACGGTTCCCAGAATTTGTAACCATAGGCATGGCTATGAGTTATATCGGAGATATTAGAAATGGACAGCGCGGCATAAAAGATCCGTTCATGATTACACAAACGCTGTATTTCAATAGCCCGGAAAAGATAAAGCAAACATTAGAACAAAAACGCGCATGGATAATAAAACAGTCACATGGACCGATTCTAGACTTCGTGCCACACCTGGTTACACAAAAACGCGACATGGACGATTTATTTGAAGTGCTTGATAAGGGTGATAGAGCAATTCGTTCAATGATGACATTTGCTGTGTTTGGTGATGACAAGGACAGTGCAGAAATCGCCGCCACCAATATGAAAGCGTATTACCAGGAACTAGGGTTTACTCTACTTGATGACGAGCACTTTATTAAGCCACTATTTTTAAATTTATTACCCTTTGGTACTGATTGTAAGCTTGTTAGAGATAGTTGTCGTTATAGTACATTAGGATCAAGCCATATCGCGCGTTTAATGCCCGTCATGGGTGACTGGAAAGGCACAGGCACTGCTGCTATGCAGTTTGTTTCACGCGGCGGCCAGTTAATGAACATAAATTTATTTGACTCGGGGACAAATTTTAACGCAATTATTGCAGCGCAGTCAGGTTCAGGTAAATCATTTTTAACCAATGACGTAATTATGTCTTACCTGTCGATGGGTGCAAAAATTTGGGTAATCGATGTTGGACGTAGTTATCTAAAATTAGCACAGGCTATCGATGGTACCTTTATGGAATTTACCAAAGAAAGTCACGTATGCCTAAATCCTTTTGATATTGTAAAAGATTATGATGATGAGTGTGACGTCTTAATTGGACTATTGAGCATTATGGCTGCACCGCAAGTACCACTTGACGATTTTCAAGTCGCAGGTTTGAGAAAAACGCTCAAATATATGTGGGATTTGAAGAAGAATGAATTAACAGTAGATGATATTGCAGAAAAACTAATGGAGCACTCTGACCAAAGGGTTACTGATATAGGGGTTCAATTGTATTCATTCACAAGTAAAGGCGAATACGGTAAATACTTTGTCGGAAAAAATAATACCAGTTTAAATAATCCTTTCACTGTTTTAGAACTTGAAGAATTGAAAGGACGAAAGCATTTACAACAAGTTGTACTAATGCAATTGATCTATCAGATTCAACAGGAAATGTATCTTGGCGATCGAAGTCGGCCTAAATTATTAATAATTGACGAAGCATGGGATCTTCTTACAAACGGTTCTGTTGCTAAATTTATTGAAGATTCTTATCGGCGTGTTCGTAAATACGGTGGTGCCGCTATTGTAGTCACACAAAGTGTTAACGATCTGTATAACAATCCGGGCGGACAGGCTATTGCAGAAAATTCGGCGAACATCTATTTACTAAAACAGAAATCTGAAGTCATTGATGCGCTTAAAGCGGCTAAAAAACTACCCTTACCTGATGGCGGTTATGAATTATTGAAAACCGTTCATACAAACCCGGGGCAGTACTCTGAAATATTCTTTATGACTGAAATGGGTTTCGGCATTGGAAAGCTATATGTTAATCGTTTCTGTCAACTTTTATATACAACAAAAGCCGATGAAGTACATGGTATTGACCAGTTAATGCAGCAATATAATTGTGATATTGGTGAAGCCATTAACTATTACATAGAACAAGAAAAAGGTCACAACTAATGAATAGAGATGGGGGTAATACGTTCTTCATTATCGTTGCAGCTGTAATTATCAGCATAACCTGCACGTTATTTATTGTTGATCAATATGACAAACGCTATGCATCAAAATTAATTGTCATGGATATCGCTGGTTCAATCAAATACCTACAGGATAACGACATGATTCCAGAAGGAGGAGGCAATCAGGTTATTCAAGACATGCTCGATATGGCAAGAGATTATAGCGACAGTGGTTACATCGTTCTTGATAAAAATGCAGTCATTACAACACACGAGGATTACGTTTATGAATATCACGGAAAATAATAACTTTGCAATTAAAGCAGTTGTAACAATAACGACTACTTTTGCTGTGATGTACATAATTATGAATTATTTCATGATAGGCATGGATTTACAGATTATAAAATCATCTGAATACGATTATTTTTTTATAAATAAGTTTGACAATAATAACGATGTTGGTGACTACATCGCATACAAAGCAAAGCCATTGCCTCCCTATTTTGAAGAGGGCTCAATATTCATCAAGAAGATAGCAGCACTGCCTGGCGACGTTATTACAGTTAAAGATGGTTATCAAAAAATAAACGGTGGTGAACCAAGGTACCTGCACTTATTAAAAACACTAAAAAAACAAGCCAGTGACTTTGATCGTACTGTTACCGTAAGTGAGAATGGGCTATGGGTGATAGGGACAACAAAAGCCAGTTATGACTCACGCTATACAGGCGAAATAGACAATTCACAAATTGTCGGTCGCGCTTATCCACTCTGGTAAATAACATGACAGACAAAGCGTTACATTTACAACTCATAAATAATGCAATTAACAGCTATTCACTTCAAAGTGTAATAACCAAAGGGTTTGGACTCACTGTTCTTGTTTCGTTATTTCTTTTTTCATCAATGTACCGAAATTCCAATGCGTTTCCGGTTATAGATATTACGTTTACCGTAATTGCCATCTTTTTTTGGCACGCTGACGCAAATTACTATCGTAAAAAAATACTTTATAGCCGTTTATATCGTAAAGCAGTCAAACAAGATAATACAACCTTTTCAATGGACACATCTGCCTTTGAAAAAGACGCTCCCTGGTTACACATAGTGTGGTTACCTCAAACATGTTTTTTATACCTGGCAATCACTATCGCAGCGGCCACCATGTCGTTAATACACTAACATGAAGTATTATTTGTATATCTTATTACTGGTTTTACCGACCTTTACCGAGGCAAACGAACAATGGTTGCAACAATCATTGGACATTATTGATCAAGCAAAAGATAAAAGCCCTGAAGCACTGATCACCAAGCCTTCAAAAGAGGATATTGAGTTAGTTAAATCTATCACGCAAACAACATATAAAAAGCTTGAAGAATCTATCAATATTCCATTGGAAGTAAATAACAAGAAGGATCATATCATCATCTTTGCCAGTTTTTCGATGCCTGATAGTGACTTCAGAGCGATGTTGGTACATGCATCAGAACATCAAAACACTCAAATTGTGATACGTGGCATGAAAGAGGGTGAAAATATATCTGGTACATTACAAACAATACAACGCATGTTAAAAGGCGTTGATCCACAACCTAATGTAAACCTTAATCCAAATTTATTCACTGAATATAATGTCTCCGTTGTACCAACGATGATTGGCATAAACAAAGATAGTCAAATACTGCGAGTTTCTGGGTCCACAGCAATTAATTGGCTAATCGAAAAAATGGATCTAGATACTAAAGGGGACTTAGGTAAATATGGAACAACCTATGAGATAGCTGAATTAGATTTAATTGAAGTAATGAAAGAGCGTGCCAGTAAATTAGATGGTAGTAAAATTACTGATCGAATGACTAAACAATTCTGGTCTAACTATAAATTCACAGCATTAACACCCGCCGATAAAGACAAAGAATTCACCTATGACCCCAGTATAACCGTGCAGGAAGATATTGTGACGCCAGATGGAAAAGTCATTGCTCGTGCCGGTCAAATATTTAACCCCCTGGATTCAATTCCATTTACAAAAAAAATAGTGGTATTTAATGCAACACGTAAAAACGAGGTCGACTATGTCTTATCTTTACAACGTCAAAGTAAAAAAGAGGGTAAAGGGCTTATTTTAATGACTACCGAGGTACAACGTGAAGCTGGATGGGAGCATTTACAAGAAGTTCAATCACATTTCGATTATCCCGTCTACATGTTAAACGCAAATATCGCAAAGCGATTTCACCTTATGCACACGCCTACGGTAGTACATGCGAATGATGATCACTTTATTATTTCAGAAAAATATATCTCAGCATTATGATTTCAAAACTCAGCATTGTTTTCCTGGCTGCACTTTCGACTTTTACATTCAGTGAGAGCAAAGCTGCTGATTTAGATCCAAGTTGCCCAGATTCTAAATTTTTCGAACACATAATCACCGATACTTGCTGGGATTGTTTTTTTCCAATTCGTATTGCAGGTTCAGACTGGGGATCACAGGAGCTTAACTACAACAAGCCAGCTGGCATGGCAGGTGTTTCTGCGACCGGATCGCTTGGGGCACAGAGGCCCGCCGGTGCAGCTACAGACGCGTTTTGTGCTTGCTTTGACAATTTAGGTGTGCCTGAATTTGGTTTTTCATTAGGCGCATGGTTTCCAACTCAATTGGTTGAAATGGTACGCATGCCTTACTGCTCTCCGACACTCTCTGGGAATTTCCTTTCAAGTAATTTACGGCTGCTTGGCGGTAACAAAATGACTGAATTTGATGGTACTGATAAAGGCTTCTATCAGTACCATTATTTTGCATATCCGATGATGTTCATGCTTGATATGTTAAGTGAACCCGAATGTAATCCTGGCGGGTATTTTGATTTCGATTTGATGTATTTATCAGAGCTTGATCCATCCTGGAATGAAGATGAACTAGCGGTGTTTGCTACACCAGAAGTCCTTATCTTTGCCAACCCGTTAGCAATTGCTGCTTGCGCAGCTGACTCCGCTGCAGCAAGCGCCGGCTCGCCCATTGACTCTCTTTTCTGGTGCGCTGGCAGCTGGGGACACATGTATCCATTATCTGGAAACATAACAAGCTACGGTAGCCCACCTCGTGATACCGCACTATTAACTACACGAGTATTGGCCACCATGCATCGACGTGGCCTGGCGTACGGTACGGTAGGTAACAACAATCTATGTGAAGCATCATTTGCACCAATGATACCGAAGAGCCAATACAAGTTAAGTCAGATGTATCCCATGCCGGAAGCAAATGCCAATCACTGGATAGGGCAAACACCATACATGTGGGGTGAATGGCGCAACATTCCGGCAGTTGGCGAAGATTTTGTAAATGTTGTTTGGCGATGGACTGATTGCTGCTTACGGTAATCTGATAATGAAAACAAATATATTAAAAGCAAAACAAACCAGAATTATTACCCTGGTATTTTATTTATTAAGCCCAGGAGGTTTATTGTTACCAATTACTGCGATTGCCGACGCGATAACAGACGCCGCAATTGCGGGACAAAACGCAGCTAAAGATATTCTTAATGGCGCATCCACTGGAAGCTTAACCGGTAATGATCTGACTATTACAGACCAGAACGGAAACACATCGATAGTGACAACACAGGACCTATTTCAAACACAAAATGTTAGCGCTCAACAACAAACGAATTTCACTACAACTACCACGACATATGGCGACGATGCAGCATTAACAGCTGCATCAGGCGCCTATTCAGCGGGTAATACCACCTCACAGGACTTTGCATTTGAGGTAGTCAACTTAGGGAAGACTCGGTCTCACCCAGACATGAGAAATGATCCTATATGGGGACTAACTGACTCAACGATGTCTTCACTAGCGTCTTTGCAGGCATCCTTTTCTGACTGTAGCGTAGATACAATATTCGTAGATGCAAGCACAACAGGACATATCTCTGACATACAACGATGTGACCGTACCTATGTACCACAAACTAGCTGCACTGTCACACATCCATATGATGCAAAATTACTCTCTCTAGTAAACAACAATAATAATGCAGCTGGTGCTTATTCTTCATGCGGCCCTGGTTGTTATGATTTATGGGTAGGAAAAGTTGGAGACAATTACTGGGGTGGATACTGTACCATCTATGAGCAAGATACTGCCGTACGCGTCTTGTATCCTGATGCAATTATATCCGCTACTCTGGTACAGGCTCTATGGGACGATTATATCCAAATATTTGTAAGCGGCAACAAAATCTATAATGGGCCCAATCAAAACTTTCCTCCAGAAACGGCTGGTGGTTGCGAACTAGGAACAAGCTGGAACATAAACCCTAATATAGATGTAACCTCACATTTTAAAAACACACCAGCCAATGATGTTTTACAATTTAAGACACGCGTTAGTGTTGCGGGAAATGGTGAAGGCTATTCACGCATACGAATTTACTACGACACTTCAAAGATACTACAAGATGATATCTGGGATCCACAGCAATGTATCGATGATTATAACCATGCATTGAACTCTTCATTTTGTACGCAAGCGACAGCAACATGTACAGTTCAGAAAAATACGACTACTTATACAAATGCAGAAGGCATTACATTTGACACAAATTCTTTAGCACCATCACCCATAACAGGAATAAGCAATTTATGCCAGGAAGTAGATGTTGTTACTCAGTGTGATTTTGCTTCAGGAAATTTACAATGTTATGTAGATATCGCGGGTAATACTATATGTCCAACATCTACTACAACAGCAGCCGGCAACGGATGCGTAACTCAAGAAAACGATCCCAATTGCGCCTTCATTAAAAGTGAATGTGTTAATGGAGCATTTGATGTCGCGACCAATACTTGCATGGTGACTGAAGACACCTATGACTGCGGTTACGATGTAAATATTCCATCACAAACCACACAAGACCAATTCAACTGTACCGGCCCAGTAAGATGCATGGGGACAGAATGTATATTAGATACACAGGAAGGTAATGAAGATTTCGCCAAAACAGCTGCCACTCTGGAAGCTATTAAATTTATGGCAATGGATCAAGTTTGTAATGTTAGTGCCGCGACCGGGGGTGGCCCAGGAACTGATTGCACTATTTTTCAGGGACAGGTTCAAGAATGTAGAAAGGCAGTAGGTGGTACAGCAAATTGCTGTGAGAAACCTTCAGGCATTAGTATGGCTGACTACCTCCAGATGATGTACGGCATTTACTCATTAGATCAGGCTGCTGGAATGATGGGTGACGGTAACGGGTATATTTTAGGTACTTATAACCTATTAAGTGACCAGGCGGCTCAAACATGGAACACAATATCTTCATCTGACGCATGGACATCTGCCATGGACACAATCTTTGGCGGCGGCGCGACAAGTGCTAGTGCAGCACAGGCATCTGGTAGTGTTGCCGCGGAAGAAGCTGTTAAGACGCAACTAGAAGATGACATGATGGCCAGAACCGCTAATTGGGTTTCGCAAAATTTTGGCCCTGATGTCGCGGGTCTACTATTCGAGCAAAACGCACAAACAGGCGCCACTGAGCTGGGCGGCACAATAGGTGGCGCAGCATCATTCGTGATGGCCGCATATATGTACTACCAACTTACTGTTCTTGCAATTCAAATGATATATGAATGCACTGAAGAAGAATACGAACTAAACGTAAAGCGTGCACTGCAGAGCGCTCATTTTATTGGCTCCTACTGCAAGCAACAAGTTCTAGGTCAATGCCTGGAAGTACGCGAAACATATTGTACCTACTCATCACCGGTTGCCCGTATCCTCAGTCAACAAATAAAGCCCACTGTACCGGGGCTGGATTTTGGCACACCAGAAGCACCAAACTGTGACGGGCTTTCATTAAATGACATGGCCAATGTTGACTGGTCACAAGTTGATCTGTCTGAATGGGAAGCTATATTGGCCGATAATGATATTTTACCTAAGCCCAGTGATATCACTCTGGAAAGCGTCACAGGCGCGGGCAATGAGATGAATATATATGGCGATCGCGACAACACGTTAGAGCGTGTAAACGATCGAATAAACACTAGCGACCCTGAAAATGTGCGAGAAAACGTGCGCCAGAGCATGTGGTAATTTGCAAGAATTGTTATTTATGATTCAATAGAGGTAAATACAATTAATCAAACAATATTTGAGGAGAAATCATGAAAACAATTATGTTAATTTTAAGTTTATTGCTGACAATTACAGGATGTAGCACATCTGAACGTTATGTAATTGATTCTGATTATAGTTTTGCAAAAAATGTTTTAATCGCAGCAGAAGTTGACCGAACAAAAATGTATCTTAAAGATACCCCTTACGAAGAGGTTGAGGCTGCATTAGAAAAAGAAGGTTATGGAAAAGAAGCTAACCAGGTTATAGGTGTAAGCTTAGCGGGAGCCAGATACAGTGGCTTAATGACAGCAACACCCGGCATCAGTGACGCCCTTGGCGGCTCTATAATGCTGCTACACTCCTTGACTAAATATTCATATGAGCCCGTGCAACACACTGGACATATAATTTGGATGCCCAAGTCATATGCAAGAGACGCTGTTGACGCTCAAAATAAAATTAAAGTCATTTTAGAGGATGCATATTTATCCAGCCTTCCTAAAGGCTACTCTTCTATCGAGAATACTTTCACTTTTAAGCCTACATATGGCGATCCCAAGGAACACCATGTAATCGATATTGAGGGCAGTGTTTGCTCTAGTGAAAAAGAAGTTTGCCGGTTCGTATATAGTACTGAAGAACCTATCGAAAACCACTTATCTCCTACCTGGCTTAGTGAAGACAAGTCTTACTTCTGGTCATTTGGCGTTGATGAGCCACCTGCGGCTGTACGTATAACATTAGTCGAGCGCAATAAGCCTAAATTTTCAACACCCGCATTTAAAGCATTTTACACGCACGATTATTTAAAAACCGTATCGAGCAAACTACCAGACTGGATATACATTTACAGTCCTGCAGCAAGCGATAGAAAATATCCTGTCGTATACAACAAAGGTGAAACGCTATATTTCATTACACCTAAAAAATAACCCATACAAACCGCAAACAATAAAAAGTAAGGAGCACCCATGTCCACTGAAACTGATTTAACTGAAAGCATTTCTAAACAGCTACTAGAATTTCAAAACAAAGATTTAAGCTGGCGTAAGAAAAAGTTCTTTTTGATGACCGCATTTGTTTTTATTTGTGGCGCACTATACGTCAATGCTTTTATAAATGCTTTTGGTAACAACCCCGCAACAACAGATGATTATGCCGCAATGGTAAAAATTGACGGGCCGATTATGCCAAATGCAAAAAACTCGGCTTTAAAAGTGATAACGTCACTTGAAAAAGCATTTAGTGACGAAAATGCAAAAGGCATTGTATTATTAGTTAATAGTCCCGGTGGTACACCTGTACAGGCATCACTGATCGCCGCGCATATAAAACGATTACGTGCAGAAAATCCAGAAAAAACAATCGTCACTGTCGCAGAAGACGTTATTGCCAGTGGGGCATACATGTTGGCAATGGGCACTGATGAAATTTATGTCCATGAATCAACCATAGCCGGTTCTATAGGCGTTGTATCTGAAGGCTTTGGCTTCCAGGGGATTTTAGATGTCGTAGGGGTTGAGCGCCGCGTTCATACCGCAGGCTCAAACAAGCGTCGCCTTGACCCATACTTTCCTGAACGCGCTGAAGACGTTGAAGTTCTCGATGAACGTTTAGAGCATATCCACCAGCAATTCATCGCTGGTTAAGAAAAGTCGTGGCGATAAACTAAAAGCGAGTGACGATGTATTATTCAATGGCGATGTTTGGACAGGCGACGAGGCTGTAAAGCTAGGCCTGGTAGATGGTATATCAGATCTTGATAGCGTAATAAGAGATAAGTTTGACGTGAAATATGTACAAGACGTTACTGAGCAACCCTCGGTATTCGATCAGCTGGCCGGGAGCTTCAAAAAACAGGTTTCATTACTTATTACCGAAATGTCTACTGGCACAATTAAAGCCTATTAAATTAAATTAAAAAAACAAAGATATTTATTGCACTACCGCATAACCAGGGAGGGTTATGACTACACAACTTCTATCATTGTTTTAATTCCCCAACAAACACCGTATTTTTATTGTGAGACATAACCTCACAAGAGATTCAGTAAAATCCGTTTGGATAATATACCAAAACCTGCTTTGGATAGTCTTCGTTGGCCTAAGCGTCCAATTTGTCCGGACGGTAATCCTTCAATGATGTATATGGTTGAGCATAATGACGCCTCTTTCGCTGTGTTCGTTGGACACTTGCAAAATGGCAACCAAAAACCTTTTGAAATTTGGGTAAATGGCATGGATGCCCCGCGGGGACTTGGGGCATTAGCAAAATCACTTTCGATGGATATGCGTTCGGAAGACTTCGGATGGTTAAAAACCAAACTTGATGTGTTAGCTAAATCATCAGGCAAAGCTTTTAACTTGCAATTACCGGGAAGTAAAACACCAATTGTTATCGCATCAGATGTTGCTGCGATGGCTAAATTAGTTGATCATCGCTGCTCTGAATTGGGTATATTTCCGGATATTTCTAAAACACCACTACTGGATGCGATGTTCGCGGCTAAAGAACCGAAATCTGGCACGGATGGAACACTGTCATGGACAGTTGACATCCACAACCCAGCGACTGGTGATCACTTTGCCTTGTTTCTAAAAGAACTCGTATTACCATCGGAAGAATGTCGTCCCTTTTCAATGTGGATGTCAGGTGAGTTGCCGAAAGCCTTCGAAGGACTTTGTAAATCGCTTTCTATGGATATGCGAATCAACCATCAACAATTGCCTATGTAGCTCGCTTAATAATGCATCGCTACAAGATGTTAGGTATATTGGATAGTGACGGTTATCCGGTTAATGACATGGGTTTGTTTCAAACCAGTGTTGAATCGGGAAAGCCTTCAACCGAACCATTAATCATGGCAGGAGCAAAATGCGCCGAATGTGGAGTGCATGCAGTTATCAAAAAAGATGGCTGTGACTTCTGCACCGCTTGTGATGAAATTGCTAGCTGCGGATAATATTGTAGTTGCTAGAAATAGAAGGGGGCTGTATGCCCTCTTTTTTTATGTATAATATATTGTATGTATATCTGATTAATACTATATTGAAGTAATTAAAAAAGGCCCTAAAAAATGGCCTTAATTTGCATCATGCAATATGATGTAGTGCGATCATTATTATTCAATTAGTTTTTTCACCTTCCAGATGTGTTTTACTTCATCGATACAGTTGTAAGCAACCATGCATATAATGGCACCAAAAACAATTATTGCAGATGTTGCCGTATAATCTATAGTTGTGAGAATTTCAGGCATTATATTTTCCTCATTTATATTTAAGTTTAGTTAGCAGCGATTACCGCTACATTTTCTTCAGGTTTCTCAACAGTTGCTTTTATTACAGCTTCTTTCTTGGGTTTAGCATCCGCTTTAGATTTACTGGCTTTGCTACTTTTTATATCAGCAACTTTAGGACTTTTAACATCTTTAGCCGCGACGGTTTCATTTTCTGTGTTTTTGGCATCTTCAGCTTTATTTGCACTTGAACGCATATTTCTTGATAACTGAATAATGCGGTTTGCCGTTTTAATTACGCGACGTTTCCAAATAACGCTAGCATTAACTTTTTGTTGATTTGTCATGACGCCTGTTAGCCAAAGTGTATCGAGTTTTGAAACCATCGTATCGAGCAGAGACAAGAGTGATAAAAACCGTGTATCCTGTGGAGATCGTATGGCAACAGTAATCACTTTAGGTGAAGAGTAATTTGCCTGGTCATCAATACCGCTCTCCTCAAGCAATACCCCTAGACGTTCATCTTCAAGCTTTAATTCCTTAGCGAGAGTATCGTATAACCCGTTAAGCATGTCTTCCGCTTGAGAAGCCTGATCTTCACGGTCGCTGATTGTAACTTTATTTGTAACGCGTGAGATAACACCAATGTAAACATGCGCTTTTGACAGAACATCATAAGACCGTTTATACGCCTCCTGTGATTGTTTGGTTATAAAATTCCAATTTCTATTAATCACTGGAAAACTGCTTGTTTGCATCGACTCTGAATCCGCTACGTCCATAACGCACCTCGTTTATTTGTTTTCAATTCGTGTATATCTAATTTACCGTTGTGGTTGTTATATACCAGTCAGAAAGATGCACGGAATCGCGCTTTATTCAAATTAAAACGTCAAACAGTCTTTTTCTGTTGAATAATTGTTGACAGGAAGCATTAAAAAAGTAGAACATTAATCATCAACAAATATATTGTGTTGTTATGACACAGGCGTAGTAGTTGGCTACGAAAAATAACCAGCACCACATCACTGGCCATGTGCCACTCCATCCGCCCTGCATGATTTCGTTCTCGTGGGTACGTACCACAGTAGGCGTTTAACAATGCATTCACTACCGGCATTAAATTCCTTTTTGCTTTTATGCCGACGATTTTATGCGCATATTTTTTACTTATAAGATGAAATCTTATATATCGCTAAATAGGTTTTTTTAGGATATTAAAAAAGATGTGGTTCGTGAGATTTTTGTGTTCAGTTTACATTTATGTAATTGAGCATTTAATAGTGATAGTTGGTCACTCAAAATAACCAGCATCAATATCAGAGATTCTCTCTGTATAACAAAACCTCAATTGAGGACGCTATCCTCAATTGAGGGTAATGCCGTCTTCTTTATCCGTATTGAAGTTTATATTTTTATTTATATTTGAACGGAACAAATAGGAGAAGCTATCATGGCTCAGAAAGGTGTAAATCAGGTCACCCTGATTGGTAATTTAGGTAAGGATCCAGAAGTTAAGTACATGCCCAGTGGTGATGCAGTAGCAAATATTACTGTTGCAACATCAGAAACATGGAACGACAAAAGTACCGGTGAGAAAAAAGAAAGCACCGAGTGGCATCGTGTCGTTTTCTTTGGAAAAATTGCAGAAATTGCTGCCCAGTACCTTAAAAAAGGCTCAAAAGTTTACGTGCAAGGAAAACTCAAAACACGTAAATGGACAAACAACGATGGTCAAGACGTTTATACGACTGAAGTTGTTGTTGATATGGGTGGCTCTATGCAAATGCTTGATTCACGTAGCGGTACTGGCATGACAACAGCAAGTGCAGCGCAACACTCAGGTAATGGTGCCAATAATAACGCCCAACAAAGAAACGGGCAAATAAATGGTCAAAACGCCGCACAATACGCAGGTTTTCCAGACGAAAATGATATTCCGTTTTGAATGACGTCTTAACCATCTAATAACCCCCAGTCCAGGGGATTACTCTTTCCCCGGACGGATCACGCTATTGCGTGCCGGGGATTATTGGAGAATTAAATGAGTAATTCAGCAAGTTCAAAAGTTATTGAACTTTTTAGTGAGAACGGCGAACCCTTTTCTTACTTAAAGCTCTCCGCGAGACTCCCAGAATTCTTAAAAGAGTTTCCACCAAAAGAAGGATATTCCGTCATCGTTGAAGCTAATGATGCATTATCCATTAAAACAGGACTACTTCAACTATACGAAGCAGCTATAACCAGCGGTAAGACATTTGAAGAAGCGGGCTTACCTCCATATAACTCGAACGACACCGTTGTTTTTACTGCAAAGTTACTCGATGAAAACAATAAAGTTGTAAGCGAGCGAAAATCTGTTAAATCTGTTACCGGGTATAAAGACTTTGAAACAGGTGAAACAGCTGCGGTTCAACGATTGTTGGCTTCACTAGGACATGGTGGAGAAATGTTTGATCATGATGAGTCGGCAGATTTTGATGATCAAAACCTAACAACAGAAAAACCCGCTTCACAGGTTACATCCGTAAAGCCGGCAAAGTCCACTAAAAAGGAAGCATCCAATAAAGCGACACCTGTTGTAAAAAATGACACTACTGAAAACACACTGAATGTTGATAAAAAAACCAGTAAAAATGATTCAGTAGAAGGTGTATCAGATTTAATGATACAACAGATGGATGAATTATCTGCATTAAAAGGTATCGATATTCCTGCATACACTAACCTGGCTGGCGCGAAGAGTGCATTAAAGTTTCTTCAGTCTGCTTAAACTAACCGCCGTCTCATTTTTGAGACGGCACATAGTTTTTTCTAATAATCACTGTTCGTGATTATCAAAAAGAATTAAACAACAGATTCTATTGTCCTTATGGGACATTGATAGTGATAGTTGGTCACTAAAAATAACCAGCATTAACTCCCTTACGGGTATTACCCGTATGGGTAGTCTCGTTTGGGCCTTATAACTTTCTTAGGAATACGTTATGAAAATTAGTCCAAGCGGTAAACAAAAATACGATAACTGTCCTTACGCTTATTACCTTCACTATATCGAAGGAATACGTCAGTTATATGAGTCCGCTACGTTAATTTTTGGAGGGATTGTTCATACTGTACTTGAAGAGTACTTACGAGCACTGCTTTCACAAAAGACATATGACACAGAAACTGCATTTAAAGATAAATGGGACGAAGCAACTAGCACTAAAATTATTGAGTACACATCAGAAAACTTTACTGTTGAAGATGTACCAAAAATAGGTCAACGGCTTTGCGGAGATTTTCCGCAGGCCTGGGAAGACTCAAAATTGACTGTTGTTGTTGATAGTAAAGGTCCCGTCCTGGAACGTCATTATGAAATTCAATTGGACGGGGGTGTTATACATCACGGCTATATAGACTTGATGGCGAAAGATGAGCAGGCGAATACTGGCGTGTTAGATTTTAAGACACCAGCTCAGCCCACTCCTCATTGGTTTGCACAAGAAGCTGAACAGTTGAAATCATACCAACTCATGATTGAGCAAGGAAAAGATCGAAGTTTTGAGAAGATCAATAAACTTGGCTTTTTCGAGCTCATAAAACGCAAGGTACCAGTACGTAAAGGAGCCAGTAAAGGTCCTGAAGTGATGTTACCTGTAACGGTAGATTCCCATTCAAAAGAAACACTAGCTGAACACAAGCAGGGCATATTGTGGGTATGCGATGACATAAAGCGTGGCCGTTTTCCAAAACGATCACGTATGGCATATAACACCCCATGTATGCTTTGTGAGTTTCAAGGTTACTGTTATGAAGGGAACAAAACAGGACTCGTTTTTCCAGAACAAAAACAAGCTTCCATACTTTAAACCAATGCTCACCGATATTATATCGGTGAGCATTATTTACTATTTTATTCATAGGAGAAAATTATGAATATTGAAGAACTACCTAAAATCGGTTCAACATATCGTCATAATAACGGTAATACCTACAAGGTCATACTTATTGCAAATATTGACTCTAATAATGAACAATACCCGATCACTATTATTTATGAAGGTTATTCTAATCATAAGATTTGGGCAAAAACATTAGATAATTTTTTGTTAAAAATGTCATTAATCAATGACAATTCCCCAACATAATTGTTATGCGATATCGACATAACATTACGATCGATAAAAGCTTTACTGATAGTGAATGGGCGTTAGTTGAAACAGCCTTTAAAAGGGTAGTTACTAACATACCAGAATATTCATTATCAAATAGCGATGAATACAAAAATGAAAAAGTTGAACTTGCAGATGTTCAAATCGGTGAAATTAGTAAAGGATGCCGCCGAATAACATTTAACGGTAAAGACAAAAGAGACGGAAATAAGATTGTTCTCAGATCAGCTCATGATTTTTGTTTAACACAAAAACTGCATGATGGTGATTCTGTAGATAGTATTGATACAGAAGGCTTCCCATACGACTTAGCTGTTTGTGTGATGCTTGTCTATCTTAAAATCGAAAATCCAGAAAATGTATTTATACACACTGATGGCAACGATAAAAACTGGTTACAGCCAGTTAATATCGCTAGTCGTCTTTTTTATCATAATCAATATATCGATTACAAAATAACAGATGAGATCGCGCAATTGAATTGGCTAAACATAGAATTAGATCATTCATTTAAGCGGTTTAATGAAATATTAATCTTAGAAAAGAATCTAGGTAAGTATCCTTCATTATCTAATATTTATGTAAAAGATCATATTGAATTAAATTGGTTTTACTAATAGGAGGTAATAAATATGAGTAAATTATTTAAAGTCTCTACGGTGATTAGACTGTATGAAGACGATTCATATGCCCATAGCGCAGCTCGATTAAATTCGAGTCGAATCGACAAGAAAAAACAGGATAAATCTAAGTTTAGACGTCACGATACAGTAAAAGTATCTAATCCAGATGGTGTGTATGTAATTCGCTCAGTAATGGGTGCTTATATCAAACCAGGTAAACCAGGTATCACTAAAGATGGTATTGGTCTTGATTATGATGCTATGGATACTTTAGGTGTTAAATCTTCTGGCTCTACAGACAATTCGTTGACTGTTGAACCAGCTTCATTTTACGATGTACTCGATTGGTACTTATATCACCCGGACACAGGCTATCAATTAGCCACTCGTCTTGGGTTTACTGGTGCAGCACTCGGCTTAGTCGGTGTCCTAATCAGTATTGTTAGCTTATTTACTTAATTTGAACACGTAAAACAATCCCGCAGGGGTCTCCCTGCGAGGGATCCTTGCATTTATTCCTTAGGAGGTAAATGCGAGCAAAGCTCAGAAATAATGGCAAAAACGGCGGGACCAAAGACTGGACAGTGATGGCCTTTGCTGAGTACTTAGATATAAGATTTGGTAAAACTGGAACAAAACTACGGACGCAGATAATCCCAGTTGAAAAATGCCAAGGTAGGTCACCATTTCTGGAAGCCAGGAAGCGTTTAGAAAAAAAGAAAAAGGAAGGATACTGGGTAATAGATGATTCTCAAGCAAATATTAATAACGATGATATTATTCAGTTATTAATGGTTAAAAGAAGAAAATTATCTGAAGATGCTTTTAATGACACCATGAAAAACGCTGTAAATACGGTTGAAACAGTATTTGCCGAATCAAATGAGGTCATTGAAACTGATTCAATGTTGCCGGTAACTTCACTATCCGAACATGGACAATTAGTAGTCGTCCCTTCTGATAACATAAATAATGCGATTTTTATAATGTGTATCTTACAGCTGGAATCTAAAGCGATTCTTGTAAAAGACATGAGAAAAAAAACGTATTCAGCACTTGAGTTGTATGAAGGCTTAGAGATGAGCAACAACATTTGTGCAAACAGTGTCGCAATTAAAACAGGTCTTATTGTTGCGCCGGATATTTTCAAACCCGACGCACAAATTAATACCTGGTTTTTCTGACAAAATGAGCCCAATAGGAAATTTTCTTCTATTGGGTTTTTTATTGTAAAAATAAATTGAAAGCGTCACAAAAATACCACTTATAACTAAGAACTTGTAATAAACCGTGATTTAATAGGTACTCACGAATTTTATCTGTGTTTTATACACAGCAATATCTTGGCAGTTGACCAAGTCAAATAACCAGCAAACTTTAACCCTCGGGAATATCATTGCCCGTTGGGTACATGATGTTCCCACAATTAATAAGGAGAACATTATGATTAAAGAATTCCATGAAAGAATGCTTAGCGTTGCTAAGTCGCATGGATTACCAGAACATTTCAAAGAAGATCTTACTCAAGATTTACATATACTGAATAAGTATAAAGACTGTGAATTTGTCTGGTTACTTAGAACCTCTGGTTCAGCCTTGCTTCCTTTGATGGTCGGAGCTGATCCTTACCATATCAGCCATTGGCTACACAGTGATCATGATGATAAAAAAGAGCTTTTTTTTGTTCATCCAAAAAAGGATCTTATCAAACACATTACAGTCAAGCATTCTGAAAAGCTGATATGTGTCCCTCCATCAAAATTAAGTTCGTTTATGACGCTGACAGATCTTCATAATGAAGTTTGCCAGGTAATAAAGAATGGACTTAATAAAGGTGTCTGGGGGATATTTGAAGAACCTAAAATAAAGTCAGACGATTGGTCTCTTTGTAAGAACTATTATAGTAGTACCGGAAATCACTTGATGGAGACTTATATGCTTAAAGCCATAGGTTTACGTAATAAATTCATTAACTCGCAGCGCACATCAGGTGCAAGATAGTAGAATTGAAAGTTGATGATACTGAAATTACTGTAATAAAACCACTTTTCGAAACTGATTTAAAGTTAACTGTGGGCCTGGCTATTATGGATTCATTTCCATTAGGCATGCTTGGTTATCTTGTAGCTGAAGAAAGAGCAAAACGTGAAGGTGCCCTCGATGAGTTTAATGCAAAAATCAATAAATTGGTTGAGAAAGCAGTTCAACATATCGGTAAAACACGTTTAATTAAAAAAATAAAATAGTGCACTAACATCTATTTAAATTAACCCAACAGGGGGTCATCCCCTTTGGGATGTTTCCCCTTTTTTTTGAGATAGGAGAAACAATGAATGATCTAAATAATCCGTATATCGGCCAAACAGACATAGCGGTTATTACGCCGCTTGATACCATTTTTGCTGATTACAATCGAGTAAAGAAAGAAATTGTGACCATTGCAAATTATGTTAAAGATGCAAATGGTTCCGCGATGTCTTATTTTTTCGATGGAGCACGCGTTAAAAAGAACACTGGGACGTACAGTGCCACTACTTTTTTTAATGCAGAAAATGCTATCGATTCCCTCAATGCGGAATACTGGCAAAGGATGATGGCTTATACCGATATCCTCGATATTATGCCGGCAAAATTACGTAACGAGTGGAACGAGAATATACAAAAACATGAAACGCCAGAGTTTGAGATAAATTCGGTGCGTGCAACGATGAATGAGTTGCTAATGAAACGTTCTGTTTTTTTTGCTCAGCGCGTGGACGGTATATTCAAAAGTTTATCAAGTACACATTTGACCAACCAGCCACAAGGTTTTGGTAAAACGATGATTATTGATCGTATGCTCGATTGGTATAAATCTGTTAACTATCAAATTGCTTCTTTTGTGCATGATTTACGGGTGGTTATCGCAATGTTCATGGACAGAGAAGTGCCAAGTGAATACACAACTAGAAAATCTATATCGGATATTTATGATAATGATTTGTGTGGGCAATGGCATAGTTTTGATGGTGGTTCGTGGAAGCTAAAGCTATTCAAAAAGGGGACGGCACATATCGCCGTGCACAAAAATATGGCCTGGAGGCTCAACCAGGTGTTAGCCAGTCTTTATCCAATGGCTATACCTGATAGCTTTAAAAAGAAACCAGCCCGAACGGTAAAAGAACATGACATTGTCATGGATCTACTACCTCATAAAGTCTTACGTGAACTTGAAGAATATTCAATACGCACAGAAACCGCTCTTTCGTTTAAAGGACACAATATCTCCGAAGAAACAAAAGAAATATTAAGTTATTTAGGCGCTAAGCATGTTTATGCTGATATCTGGGACTTTGGCTATCCAGCAAAAGAGGTGATTCATGAAATACTCCGCTCAGGTCAAGTACCTGAACAAAAGAGTCACCAATTTTATCAAACGCCTGAAGCATTAGCGCAACGACTTGTAGATCTTGCTGACATACAAGACGACCACAAGGTTCTTGAACCAAGTGCTGGTTTTGGTGGTATTGCTGAACACTTACCAAAAGATCAAACGACGTGTGTCGATGTAAATAATCTGCATGTAAAGGTATTGGAAAAAAAAGGCTATAACGCTTTTCATAATGACTTTATCCGTATGGATTTTGATTCAAAGTTTGACCGAATCTTAATGAACCCACCATTTTCCGGTGGTCGGGCAATAGAGCATTTAACGAAAGCACACAGCTTGCTAAAAGATGACGGCAAACTGTTAGCCATACTTCCTGCGTCAATGAAGGGTAATACCTACTTTGAAGGTTGGAAGCATGACTGGTCTGATGTATTGATTAATGAATTTAAGGAAAGCGGAACCGGCGTCAATGTCGCAATTCTCTCTCTAAGCCATTAATCACTTTTTAATATAAACCTAACAGGGAATCACTCCCTGTTGGGGGCGGTTCCCTTAATTATTTGAGGAACCAATATGAAAAAAGAATCATATTCTTTTGCTGAAGTAGAAGCAGCTGTTTGCCTATCTGAAGCGACATATGAAGAAGATATACCTGAAATTCAGGAATACTTGTCAAACCACGGTATTTCGGCTTTTCGCCAGGACCTGATCACTGATTGTGCACCTAAACTTGAAGCAGCCTATCAAAAAGCTGTGTCTTTTCTAGGTGAGCATGGACAGTGCTTTGATCTTGAACTTGTCCCAAGAATACTTAGAGAAGTGATCCGCGTATCGACAACGCAAATCACAGAACAAAGAATATGGGATGAAGCTACTGTAAAGGTTATCTGGATTTTAGAATTCAATGATGCTTTACAACTGCACATAAAAACTTCCATTGAGGACGAAGTCCCTGATGAACATGAGTTTTATTTGCTCTATAGCGAACATGGCATGGTCGATGTGAAAACGGCGGTAGAGAATTACGCTAAGTCCTTAGCAGATGCTCACCCTGATGAAATGAAAAATCGACTCAATGTCGTTTATGAATCAGATACAGACAAGATCGTTTCTATTCATGAATCACCCACGTTGTGTGATGAAGAACTCGCAAGATTCTACATTCACGAACCAGCAGGGTGCGACAGTGATCGTGCTTTTAATCAGATATCGGTGCCTTTTGGAACACCAAAGGAAAACGTCATCGGCAGCAAAATGTCAGATTGGCGTTAATTAATCAATAACTCAACCCAACAGGGGGCATCTCCTGTTGGGGGGTGGTTTCTGTTTAATTTCTATAAGGAGTAACTATGGAACGTAAACAACTCGAAAAGCTAGCACTTAAAAAGTGCTCTGCACAAAATTACGATCGATTAAAAGAATGCATTGATTCGATGTCAGATATTATGCTATTTGCGATCGTTAGAAATAAACTACAAACCTATGAATTCGGAGATGATCCGGTCACATGCGGTGAATGTGGGGCGAGGACGGAATTTGAGGAGTTACCCGGTAACACTCAATTTCATCAATGCCTTAACTGCAGGGACGAATTTTTAGCTGTTGAAGACAAGGTTTTACATTAATGACAACCCGTGCAGGCCTCAGTCGCACAAACTACACTATCTAGCTTGTAATATTTGGGCTAGATAGTGTATCAATTTATATATTTATTGGTGTAGTTTCTGGATACGGATTAACAACAAAAGAATTTTGAGACGGAGTCGTTGAAGGCAAGAGTGCAATTACCTCTCTGGGATTTGAAAATGACCTCAAAATGAAAAAAGGGGCCACGTTATCTAATTACAATGAAAGAGATCATTTCCCTTCATGTGAGTTACCATTACTAGATCGATTTTCTCAACTAGCAATACTGGCATCAAAACAAGCTCTTGAAGATAGTGGGTTAACTGACAATCAGTTAGATAACACCGCCACAATAATTGGTAGCGGGAATGGTGGTAAGCATAGGTACTGTCAACTTAACTTAAATTACAGCGATTTTCTTGAAAATTCTGGCTCATCTAAACTACGAATCAATACGTTACAGGTTTATT
>RCNF010000306.1_pt1 | contig 24216 bp, 25 predicted proteins | sample 2041311 | NCBI WGS metagenome assembly RCNF01 (sample SAMN09708228, study PRJNA481090) | Marine sediment metagenome, whole genome shotgun sequencing project. | biome: marine sediment; feature: ocean; material: sediment; isolation source: Sewage treatment plant 2 marine sediment (STP2) ... | reverse complement strand
TGCAATGAGTACCCCGATATCGGGAATGCGCAGGCGGGCTGGTGCTCCGGCTATCTCATCGGGCTTGTTGAAGGCACCAAGATTGGCGCGTTCAATGTTCTTACTGCGATTGAGCCTGCGGAAACTGTTGCCGAAATGGATGAGATGACCAACCAATTCCTGAAGGTGTGCCAGCCTGATGGCGTGAACTACGGTCAGCTTTTGGATGTGTTTGTCCTATACATGCGAAAGAACCCTGAGGCGCGCCATGAAAGTGCCCGTACGTTGCTGCTCTCTGCTATGTCCGAAGCCTTCCCTTGCGAGTGACTTCATAGGCGATTTCATTGTTAGTCTGCCGGTCACGATACCCTACGGCAGGGAACCTCAGAACTTTTGAACCAATCTGAGTGGAGTTGTGCGAGGCCCAAAAGATAAGGGTTTTGCGTTCTTTCGTGATTAACGCACACAATCTTACCTACGACTAATCCGAATTTTCTTTAACTTCTTGAAGTTCCACGGCAAAATTAAAGGTGATACGTCAATGCGTGACGGATCAACAATCCGTGGCGCGCGGGGTCGATCTGCCGGATGTCGTCAAAAATAACGGCCCGATTGCCTTCAACCCGATCATGCCACGGAAATGTCGCAGCGAATCTGGAAATGATGTTCGTCTGGCAATGGGCATAAAGCGCAAAACCACCTGTTTTTGGCACCCCAAGTCGCAGGGTAGATCCAGCTTTGGTCTCGGGAGTCAGATAGGCTGGCTGGCCCCATCTCAGCGCCTCTTGCAATGTTCCAACCTCAGGAAGACGCGCAGCTGTCTTGAAGATCAACGCCCGCAACGCTAGCAGCCCCTGACGCGCGTCGGGTTGGACAGTATCAAATGCGGCTTTTACCGCCTCAGAGGCAAACGGCTGGTTCATGTTGGGGCTACGGGTTGACCAAGACGATCAATATACACCGATAACACCGGATCGTCCATGATGCGGCGTGTCAGATCGGTTTCAACCGGCGTGTCGCGCATCGCCCCCAGCATTGCTCCTACGCTGTAATCTGCCGCAGTAGGGTGATCGCTTAGCAAGAATTTATGACGCCACAACAAGGCTGTGATTGCAGTCAGGTCGGTTTCCAAACGTTCCATCCGTTCCGCCACTGTAAGCCTTGCAAGGCCCTGGGTTCTTAGTCCTTTCAGCAAGGATCTACGTATTCCATTTGCAACAAACTTGCGCAGGAACGCCGGTATGTCGCGGAAATAAACATCCCGGATGGTTGGCCACACCGCATCGTTGCCCCATCGGTCTAACACGATGTGAAAATACAGGTGCTCTTCAGCCATCCGGATCAATGCGTGGGAATGGGCTTTTTCCGCATCCGACAGGCCGACGTCAAAATCAGCGCCATGGTCCTCAAGATGTCGTCGAATATTCTCGCTGTCCGGAATGAGCCTGCTGGCGGCTCGCAGTACCGGCAACTTCTGATAGGGCATCTTGCGCGGATCATTAGTGTCTTCGCGACCCCAGTCCCATCCAGAGGCATTCAAAAAATAGGCCGCCTTAACGCAGAAGGGGCTGAAACTGAAAAGACCGTTATTGCCGGGGTAGGTGATAAGAGTGATCATGGGGTGCTCCGTGTTGTACCGTTGCCAAAAGATACCACGGCGTCCTGTCAAAAACTGTCAGTAGTGATATGGTAGGGTTTGATATGTCCCGCACCGCTCGCCTGTTTCAACTTATGCAATCTCTGCGCTCCTTGCCGCCCCCGGCGACGGCTGAGCTGCTTGCGGAAACTGTCTCTGTCTCGGTGCGCACAATCTACCGCGACGTCGATACATTACGCGGCCTAGGTGCAGTCATCGATGGTGAGGCCGGATTTGGCTTCACACTGATCGAAGATGCCACGTTGCCGCCGTTGGGATTCGAAAACGAAGAGCTTGAGGCGCTTGTTCTTGGACTGCGCGAGGTTCAGGCGGTCGGCGATCCGTCGCTGGCCAAGGCGGCGGGCAGCGCATTGAGCAAATTGAAGGGCAGGTTGCCGGCCCGGCAAGCGCACCGGTTGCAACATGCCGTGCTGGACGCGCGGCGTTACTGCAAACCGCCACCTCCAACAATTGACGTCAAGACATTGCGGGCGGCGGCATGGGACGAGGTGGCAGTATCGTTTAGCTACACTGATGTGCATGGCTCCCCCTCAAGCCGATCAGTCAATCCGCTGGGTATTGTCTATTTGGACCAAAGCCATGTGTTACTCGCATGGTGCCATCTGCGCCGCGACTTTAGGGTGTTCCGACTGGATAGAATGATGGACCTGCATGTGTCTGGTGAGAGTTTTCGACCCAAGCGGGTGCCGCTGCTGCGCGAGCATCTCGCGCGGATTCGGGCTGAGGATGCTCAATCGGCAAAAGATCGCACTGATCCTGATTGACCACTTTCGCAAAAACGCCAAACGCAGTAGTATTGACTTGAGCAGATGAAGAACAAAAATCGAGGCTGAGGCTGGCGATGCAGTGGACAAGATGTGCAATGGCTCTGTTATGCACCTTTGTGGTGCAGTCGGCACAGGCGAGGTCTGTTGAGAAATCGCCACGGCCTGAAAGCCGCGCAATGGCAACACAAGAACCCGCAATGGCTACGTTTTCGACTCAGCGATCCGTGCGCCCTGTGGGGCGACCATTAGCAACATCGATTTCAGCCGATCCTGAACCAGTTTCGGCTGAATCGTTGGCCGCGAGATTTCAGCAATGGATTGGCAGCTTCAAACGCACAGCCATGGCACAGGGCATAAGCGCAAATGTGCTCGACAGTGCGTTTCGCCGAGTCCAGTACGATCCTGAGGTAATCAAACGCGACCGCAACCAGTCTGAATTCACCAAAACGATCTGGGACTATCTGGACAGTGCCGCGTCTGATACCCGCATCAAAAACGGTAAATCAGCCCTGCGCAAACTGCAACGCGAGTTGGATGCAATCGAGGCGAAATACGGTGTCGACAAAGAAGTCGTCACCGCCGTGTGGGGGTTGGAAAGCGCCTATGGCAGTTATCGTGGCGACAATAACGTAGTGCAGTCGCTGGCCACACTTGCCTATGACGGTCGGCGTGGGAAGTTCTTTGAAGCCCAGTTGGTTGCAGCCTTTGAAATTCTCCAGAATGGCGACACCACCGCCAGCAATATGACCGGTAGTTGGGCCGGTGCAATGGGGCACACCCAATTTATCCCGACGTCCTATCTCGCCTATGCGGTCGATTTTACTGGCGACGGGAAGCGCGACATATGGTCGGACGATCCCAGCGACGCTTTGGCATCGACAGCGGCCTATCTGGCGCGCTCTGGTTGGGTCAAAGGCCAGCCTTGGGGAGTCGAAGTTAGGCTGCCTCGTGGATTTGATTATGCGCAAGCAAGCCGCAAGGTTCAAAAATCCCCCGGAGAATGGGCCAGATTGGGCATCGTCGATATGAATGGCACGGCGGTTTCGAACTATGGGCCTGCCTCGATCCTTTTGCCTGCCGGTGGGCAAGGGGCTGCCTTCATGATCTTCAAGAACTTCGCGGTGATCGAACGTTATAATACCGCAGATGCCTATGTGATCGGGGTCGGCCACTTAAGCGATAGGATCAAAGGAGGCCCGGCGATCAAGGCAAAATGGCCGCGCGGCGACCGAGCGCTGACGTTCACAGAACGCAAAGAAATGCAGACGAGACTGACAGAATCCGGGTTCAACACCCAGGGCGTCGACGGCAAGATTGGCCCCAAAACAATTGAGGCTGTCCGAGATTACCAACGTTCCGCCGGCATGGCGCCGGATGGTTACGTCTCACTGACTTTGCTGAAAAAACTGCGTTAAGACGCCGATTTCATCATCCCGTCTGCCTTGAGTTTGGCGAGGCATTCGTCGAGCGATTTCACCACGCGCGCCATCATCTCATCAATCTCGTCAGGGGTCATCACCAAAGGTGGCGAGATGATCATTCTATCGCCGACATGGCGCATGATCAGATTGTTTGCAAAGCACCGCTCGCGGCAAATATAACCCACGGCTCCAGAATCAGAGGCGAAACGCGCCCGGCTTTCCTTATGTGGGGTCAGCGCGATGGCGGCCATCATGCCAATGATCGTCGCTTCGCCGACAAGCGGGTGCTCCGTCAATGCCTCCCATTTCGACTTTAGGTACGGGCCGGTAACGTCGCGCACCTGATCGATGATTTTTTCCTCTTCCAGAATGCGCAGATTTTCCAAAGCGACTGCAGCCGTTACCGGATGGCTGGAATAGGTGTAACCATGGTTGAATTCACATTTGCCAATCACGCTGGCGATTTCGTCGTTGACGATGGACCCGCCGATCGGCTGGTATCCAGAACTGAGACCTTTGGCGATGGTCATGATGTCGGGGCGAATGTTGAGGGTCTGGCTGCCAAACCAGTTGCCGGTCCGCCCAAACCCACAAATTACCTCGTCTGCAATCAGAAGGATATCATGCGCGTCACAGATGCGCTGGATTTCTGGCCAATATGTTTCCGGCGCCACAATCACACCACCTGCACCTTGCACGGGTTCCGCAATAAAGGCTGCAACGCGATCTTCCCCCAGATCGTGGATTGCTTTCTCCAGCTCCTGTGCGCGCGCAAGGCCAAAGTCCTCGGGGCTCATGTCGCCACCTTCTGCCCACCAGTTTGGCTGACCGATGTGGTGAATGTCCGGAATTGGCAAACCACCCTGTTCATGCATCGGGGTCATCCCACCGAGGCTGGCGCCCCCAAGGGTTGACCCGTGATAGGCATTCTGGCGACTGATGATGATATTCTTTTCCGGGTGACCTCTTTCTGCCCAATAGGTTCGCACCATCCGAATATTTGTGTCGTTCGCTTCTGAGCCCGATCCGGCGTAAAAGACGTGGTTCAGATCCCCCGGCGCAAGCTCGGCCAGCTTTTGTGACAATGCGATCGCGGGTACGTGGGTCGACTGAAAGAACGTGTTGTAATAGGGAAGTTCGCGCATTTGACGCGCGGCCACATCTGCCATTTCTGTACGGCCGTAGCCGACATTGACGCACCAAAGACCAGCCATCCCATCCAGAATTTCATTGCCTTCGCTGTCCGTCAGCCAAATGCCCGTCGCTCTGGTAATGACCCGGACGCCTTTGGTCGCCAATTCGTCCTGCGTCGTGAACGGGTGCATATGATGGGCAGCGTCCAGGGCCTGCAATTCGGCTGTTGGCATGTGATTTGTGATGGCGGACATGGAACCGGCCTTTCTGAATTCTGGAAAATGGTGACCTATAGTTGATCAATCCAGACTCAGAATATGATCAAATTTATTAGAGTCAATCGAATCAGATGCGCGCGGAAGAGAAATCAAGCGCAGCGCGAATCTGCAACATGCCCTGTTCCACGTCCTCTTTCATGGCCTGACCGGCACGAAATACATCGCGCGTCTGTAAGGCATCCAAAAGCTCGTGGTGCTTGTCGGGCAGATTCTGGGTGCCAAAACGCCCGCAAACGACTCGGAGGGACGGGCCGAAGCGTAGCCACAATCGATCCGCCACCGCCGCCATAACCGAGGCATTTGCCAAGGCATAAAGCGTGGCATGAAACCGGTAATTGTGCTCAAGATAGCCATTCACGTCGCCATTTGTGATCGCTGTGTCCAGTTCTGAATCAATTTCGATCAGCGCGTCAATCTGGGATTGGCCGGCGCGCATGGCGGCACGTCTGGTCAGCTCCGGCTCTAAAGATTGTCGCATATAATCAATCTCTTCTATGCTTCCCAGAGTCAATTTTGGGACGCAGATCCGACGATTACCCTGAAATTCCAAAGCACCATCCGACGTCAGTCTTCGAATTGCTTCGCGCACCGGGGTCATTCCTGCACCCAGTGTTTCGATCAGCCCTTGAATGGTCACCGCCTGCCCCGGAGCGATTTCGCCGAACAAAATTCGCGCCCGCAGTTGTTGATACACCACCTCATGCGCCGGCGATTTGGAAGCCCCGGTTTCGGAACCGTCTGCCTGTTTTGTAAGCGTGTTCATCTTCGGGTGCCCCATGCAAAGCAACTTGTCTTGCGCATTGCTACGCTGCGTGGAAACATAAAGTATCTTGCCGAAAGAGGCAAAACTTGATCAAATAAATGTAGATCGGGAAAAAAGCCCGGCTATCCAACGGGAGTTTACCATGAAGAATGTAACGCTGACGCTTGCAGCAAGCCTATTGCTGAGCACAACCGCCGCACTGGCCGATGAGGTGCGGGTCTACAATTGGTCGGACTATATTGACGAAGACCTTCTGACCAAATTCGAAGAAGAAACCGGTATAGACCTGATCTATGACGTGTTTGACAGCAATGAAGTCCTTGAGACAAAAATGTTATCCGGCGGATCGGGTTACGATGTCGTAGTACCCACAGCGGACTTTCTGGCACGCCAAATTGTGGCGGGCGCGTTTCAACCGCTTGACGCCGGAAAGCTGCCAAACTTGGAGAACATGTGGGATGTGATCGAGGATCGCACTGCACAATATGACCCGGACAATGCTTATTCCATCAATTATATGTGGGGCACCACCGGTTTGGGCCTAAATGTGGGCAAGGTCAAAGCGGCTCTGGGTGACGACGCGCCGATGACCAGCATGGATCTGGTTCTGAAGCCGGAAAACATGGCCAAACTGGCAGAGTGCGGCGTGTATTTTCTTGATGCTCCAACCGAGATCATTCCCATGGTGTTGAAGTATCTGGGGGAGGACCCGGACAGTGAGGATCCTGAGGTCATCGGAATGGTCGAAGAAACGCTTATGGCGGTTCGGCCCTACATCAAGAAATTCCACAGCTCTGAATACATCAATGCGTTGGCCAATGGCGATATCTGCGTTGCCGTCGGCTGGTCAGGTGATGTGCTGCAGGCCCGTGACCGGGCTGACGAAGCCGGGAATGGTGTCGAAATCGCCTACAACGCCTTCAATGAAGGTTCGCTGATGTGGTTTGACCAAATGGCGATTCCAGTGGACGCTCCGAATCCGGAAGCTGCACATGTCTTTCTGAATTTCATCATGGATCCTCAGAATATGGCCGCCGCGTCGAACTACGTCTACTTCGCCAATGGCAATCAGGCGAGCCAGGAGTTTCTTGAAGAGGACGTGATCGGCGATACCGCGATCTATCCGGATGCGGAAACGGTCAAGAACCTCTACACAAAGTCCCCCTATTCGTCAAAAGTGCAGCGTGTCGTGACCCGGCTGTGGACCAAGGTAAAATCCGGCACCTGATTGGGACTGATGACAACGTGGCAGGCGACAAAAGAAGCGCCTGCCACTGACAGCCGCTGGGGACAAAGATGAACAACACTATATTTGCACCTTGGGACAATCCAAACGAACCTCCTCTTATCCGGTTTGAGAATGTCACCAAGCGGTTTGGTACTTTTACCGCGATCGACAATCTGACACTGGATATTTTTGAAGAGGAGTTCTTTGCTCTTCTTGGCCCGTCTGGATGCGGGAAAACCACGCTAATGCGAATGTTGGCTGGCTTTGAAACCCCGACCGAAGGCGCAATCATGCTGGCAGGCCAGGATATTGGACCGATTCCACCTAATAAACGCGCGGTGAACATGATGTTCCAGTCTTATGCGCTGTTTCCCCATCTCACTATTTTCGAAAATATTGCGTTTGGCCTGCGTCGCGGCACCATGCCGAAAAACGACATTGTCGCCCGGGTCGATGAAATGCTCAAACTGACCCGACTTGAGAAGTTTGCCCAGCGCAAGCCGCACCAGATATCCGGAGGACAGCGTCAGCGCGTGGCGCTTGCCCGATCTTTGGCAAAGGCGCCAAAACTACTGCTTCTTGATGAACCCCTGGGTGCCTTGGACAAAAAATTGCGCCAGGACACCCAGTTCGAGCTGATGGATATTCAGGAAAAAACCGGCACGACCTTTGTGATCGTTACCCACGATCAAGAAGAGGCCATGACAGTGGCCAGCCGCGTCGCGGTCATGGACGAAGGCCGGGTCATTCAGGTTGCGACCCCGGACCGAATTTATGAAACGCCCAATTCTGTCTATGTTGCTGATTTCATCGGAGACGTGAACATTATCAAAGGCACAGCAAGCCCGGCAGGAAAAGAAATGTTCCACCTCAAGTGGAAGGATACACTTGCCCCGCTTAATGCCGCTTCCGCATTGCCATTGACCGAAGGTCAGGAATGCCATTTGGCAATCAGGCCCGAAAAAGTAGCCATTTCCGCAGACAAGCCTGAGGGCGTAGACAATGTCGTCCAAGGCAAGATTCTGGACATCGCCTATTTGGGCAACCTGTCGACCTATCATGTTGAATTGCCCACTGGCGATGTGATCAAGGCTCAGACCGCCAATACAAGGCGTATTGCCCGGCGCAGTTTCACATGGGACGACCCGGTGTGGATTTCATGGACCGCCACTGCTGGCGTCCTGTTGGATCAGTAACGCGATGCGCCGCTTTGCCCTCATCGCTATCCCCTACTTCTGGCTGCTGGCGCTTTTCCTTGTCCCGTTTCTAATTGTCTTAAAGATCTCGCTCTCTGACACTGCGCTCGCGATTCCCCCCTACACGCCGACATTTGACTGGAGCGAAGGTTTCGGAGCCTTTTTCGCACAGTTGGACATCGAGAACTTCGCGTTTCTGACGTCGGATGATCTCTATTGGCGGGCTTATCTGAGCAGCTTACAAATCGCGATATTCTCGACGTTCTTTACCCTGCTGATTGGCTATCCGATTGCCTATGCAATGGCCCGTGCTCCACAGGAATGGCGCGCGACGCTGATGATGCTGGTGATCTTGCCGTTTTGGACCAGTTTTCTGATTCGGGTTTATGCATGGATGGGGATTTTGAGTCAGGAAGGTTTCCTCAACCAATTCCTCTTGTGGATCGGAATCATCGATTCTCCACTGACCATTCTCAACACTAACATCGCCGTCTATATCGGCATCGTTTACACCTATCTCCCATTCATGATCCTGCCGATCTACTCGGCGCTGGATCGGCTGGATGGTTCATTGATCGAAGCTGCCGAAGATTTGGGCTGTTCACGCCTGAAAGCCTTTTGGCTGGTCACCGTTCCGCTATCCAAGAACGGGATCATCGCAGGATGTTTTCTTGTGTTCATCCCAGCGCTGGGCGAGTTTGTCATTCCCTCATTGCTGGGCGGGTCGCAAACGCTCATGATTGGCAAGGTTTTATGGGAAGAATTCTTTAGCAATCGCGATTGGCCCGTCGCCAGCGCGGTGGCGGTTGTCCTCCTCCTGATCCTGATCATTCCGATCGTCTTGTTCCAGCGGAACCAGCAAAAACAGTCGGAGGCAGAGCTATGAACCGTCTGTCCTGGTTCAATGTAACCGCACTCACGCTGGGTTTTGCGTTCTTATATGTACCGATGCTGATCCTGATCATCTTCAGTTTCAATGAGAGCAAGCTGGTGACAGTCTGGGCCGGGTTCTCGACCAAATGGTACGGCGAACTGATGCACAACGAATCCTTCCTGAACGCGGCCTGGGTCACAATAAAGGTCGCTGTCTTGTCGTCGACCTTTGCCACAATACTCGGGACAATGGCTGCCTATGTGCTTGTACGTGGAGGCCGTTTTGCGGGTCGTACGGTGTTTTCCGGTATGATCTATGCGCCGTTGGTTATGCCCGAAGTCATCACTGGTCTTTCTCTTCTGCTGCTATTCATTGGCATTGGGCTTGACCGCGGCATACTGACAATTGTTCTGGCTCATACCACGTTTTCGATGTGTTATGTTTCTGTCGTCGTCTCCTCGCGCCTTATGACCTTTGATCAATCTCTGGAAGAGGCCGCACTTGATCTTGGCTGTTCTGGATTTGACGCCTTCCGCCTTGTGACGTTGCCCATTATCGCGCCCGCGGTTATTTCTGGCTGGCTGCTGGCTTTTACATTGTCGCTGGACGATCTGGTCATCGCCTCGTTCACATCTGGACCGGGCGCGACGACCCTGCCGATCAAGATATTTAGCGCTGTGAGGCTCGGTGTCAGCCCTGAGATCAACGCGCTTTCGACAATCATGATCGCAATTGTGACGCTCGGAGTGATCATAGCGTCGCTTGTTTCAAAAAGCGCCAGTGTACGCCAGCAACGCGATGAGCAGGCCGCCGCACGCGTCGCATGAAACGCATCTACCCTGAGCACACTTATGGCCCCGGACCGCGTCGCGGATGCTGGTGGGATGAAACCTGCGATGCGCCAGAATGGCCAGTTTTTGATACAGGCCCGGCTGTCGATGTCGCCATTGTCGGCGCCGGTTTTACCGGATTGTCTGCAGCCCTACATCTGGCCGAAGCCGGCGTTTCCGTGGCAGTTCTTGACGCAGAGGCTCCAGGCTGGGGTGCCTCAGGGCGAAACGGCGGGTTTTGTTGTCTTGGTGGCGCCAAGCTGGACCACCCCCAGATGGTCCAGAAATATGGCACTGAGGCCGCACAGGAGTATCAAAGGGCCGAGAAAGATGCGGTAGATCTGGTGGCAGATCTGCTTGGCCGATTGGGCATTGATGCGGATACACATTCAGATGGCGAGACTGTGGTTGCGCATCGCGCCCGGGATATGGAAAGCTTTCGCCACCAAGCTGAAACGATTGAGCAATCTTATGGTGTCATGCCGACGTTGATTGAGAAAAACGAAATGGGCGAAAATGGCATGGCGGGGCGGTTTTATGGCGCCCTTACGACCCCAATTGGATTCGCCTTGAACCCGCGCAAGTACGTCACTGGTTTGGCCAGCGCCGCAGCCGAAGCAGGCGCTGCGCTATTTCAACAAAGCCCGGTGACCGGAATCGCCAAATCGACAAACGGCTACACACTGGCAATGCCGACGGGGCATTTGCACGCCTCCAAAGTGATCGTCGCGACAAACGGCTACTCGAGCGACGATCTTCCGGACTGGCTATCAGGCCGATACCTGCCAACGCAATCCAATGTGATTGTGACACGACCATTAACCGACGCCGAACTGGCCGCCCAAGGCTGGACCTCACATCAGATGTGTTATGATACGCGCAATCTGCTGCATTACTTCCGACTGATGCCAAATCGCCGGTTTCTGTTCGGAATGCGCGGCGGGCTTCGATCCAGCGAAACCGCAGACGTACGTTCCGCCCGTCGCAACAGGCAAGACTTTGAAAAACTATTCCCTGCGTGGAAGCGAGTGGAAACAACCAACAGTTGGTCCGGAATGGTGTGCCTATCTCGCAGGCTCGTACCGTTTGTTGGGCCGGTTCCAAACATGCCGGATGTTTTTGCCGGACTTGCATACCATGGAAACGGTGTCGCGATGGGCAGTTACGCCGGCAAAAAGCTAGCCGATTCGGTGCTAGGGTTCGCAAACGTTCCCTCGGTCATGCAAAAGCAGATGCAGCCGTTCCCTCTTGGACTTTCACGCAGAGCACTCATGGTGCCGGCTTACGTTGGCTTCATGTTGGCTGATTTGTAGGCTTCGCATTCTGATTGCATCCAAAACCGCATTCTTTGTGGCCAACTATCATCGCTGATCCGCAGATTTTGTGTGCAGTTGCGGGCATCAGTTGACAGATACCGGCGCTTCGCCCATCCCCTTGAGCAACGCGCGACTTAAAGGGTAAGTAGATGAAGATAGCAATGATCGGTACAGGCTATGTTGGCCTGGTCTCTGGCGTTTGTTTTTCCGACTTCGGGCACGATGTTGTCTGCGTTGATAAAGACCCCCGTAAAATCGAAACCCTAAATCATGGTGAAGTTCCAATATACGAACCCGGCTTAAAAGAGCTGATGGCCAAAAATGTTGCGGCTGGCCGGCTGTCGTTTTCCGGCGAGCTTGCAACGGCAGTAGATAGGGCAGATGCCGTATTTATCGCCGTGGGTACGCCAACCCGGCGTGGTGATGGTCACGCGGATCTGACCTATGTGATGGCTGCCGCGGAAGAGGTCGCCCACGCACTGACCGGTTATGCCGTTGTTGTGACTAAATCCACCGTGCCGCTGGGCACAAACCGGCAAGTCAAACAGGTCATCACAAAGGCACGCCCAGATGCAGCTTTCGACGTTGCCTCAAATCCGGAATTCTTGCGCGAAGGGGCCGCAATAGATGATTTCATGCGCCCGGATCGCATTGTTGTGGGCGTGCAAAACGAAAAAGCCGCAGACGTGATGGCGCAAATCTACCGCCCGCTATATCTGCGCGACTTTCCGATCATGACCACCGATCTGGAAAGCGCTGAAATGATCAAATACGCAGCCAATGCGTTTCTGGCGACAAAGATTACCTTCATCAACGAAATCGCCGCCTTGTGCGAACGCACCGGGGCAGACGTCAAAATGGTGTCCAAGGGCATGGGGCTGGACGGTCGGATCGGCAATAAATTTCTGCATGCTGGCCCTGGGTATGGCGGCTCGTGTTTTCCTAAAGATACGCAGGCGCTGGCGCGAATTGGACAAGAACATGCGATGCCGATGCAGCTGACTGAAACAGTGATCAAGGTCAACGAAGAGATCAAGCGTCGCATGACGACCAAGATTATGGATTTGTGCGGAGGTTCGGTGAATGGCAAAACCATTGCCGTTCTCGGCGTCACATTCAAACCCAATACGGACGATATGCGTGATGCCCCCTCGCTCACCATTGTGCCAGCGCTGGTTGGATCAGGGGCCAAAGTCCGCGTCGTTGATCCACAGGGGCATCGTGAAGGTGAGGCGCTTTTGCCCGGTGTGAGTTGGGTCGAAGATGCCTATGAAGCCGCTCAAAATGCTGATTGTGTTGTCCTGTTGACCGAGTGGAACGAGTTTCGTGCCCTTGACCTCGAACGTCTGGCCAAAGGAATGGTGACGCCGACAATGGCGGACCTGCGCAACATATATTCGGAAAAAGATGCCAAGCGGGCAGGGTTTTCCGCCTACGTCTCGATCGGACGACAGGACTATGCCCCAAAGGCCTAACCCGCCCTAACTTGTCATTGCTGGGAAAATCTGTGGTTAGCTCGGCGCGCGCAGGGCGGTTATCTCGTCAGGCAACACTGACTGACCGCCCTGCAGGATCAATTCAGTTTGTCCGTTGCTGTTATTTCGTGCCTCGACAATTCGCGCATAAGTCTCAACGGGGTCTGACAGCACCAATTCGCCTCCAGCAAAGCTTTCGACCTCAAAACTGTAGACGCCAAGTGGGAACGGAGCGCCGTTGTCGCCAACGCCGGCCCATTCCACCGGGCCGGTGGATACCGGAATGGCACTGCGTTGCACTTCATTTCCGGCCGCGTTGCGCACGACCATAAATGCCTGATCGGCAATAAGCATTGGGCTGGCCTGCAGCGTGACAGGACTGCCATCAAATGACACCGGCGCCGTGCTGCGGGCATCCATACCAACCCAGCCGGCCAGCTGAGCCATGTTGGTCGTGCCCATCTGATCAACCAAAGCAGTCAGTAAATCATTGCTGAGCACCTGCTGCTCCACAGCAGAGAACTGTGCCAGCTGGGAGGCGTATTGTGACGAATCTATCGGGTCAAGCGGGTCCTGATACTGGGCTTGTGCCGTCAGCATCTTCAGGAAGGTTTCAAAGTCCGACGATATGACCGGGCCGCTCTGTGTGGCCGTCGGTGTATTGCCTGTTCCAGCTATTGGGGTCGTCACTAAGTTGGTCGGCATGAATCGCTCCTTAAAGCCGCATATCCAGCCCGGCGGATGGGCTAAGAGAAAGTTGAATTGCAGCCTCTGCGGCTGGATCTTCCGTATGTGCAGAGGGGTTTTGTTTCATTGGATCTGAACCGCTGCCATCAGACTTGCTGTTTTGCGAAAACAAAAACCTGACATCCTCAAACCCAAGTGCATGAAATTCTTGCGTCAACTGATCGATATGCCGCCGCATCAAGTCCAACGTTTCAGGCCGCTCCACAAGAAGAGCCATTGTTATCCCCGACTCATGGGCTGAGATTGACATGCGTACCCGACCGAGTTCCTCGGGGTTTAGCGCCACCTCGACAGGACGATCCGGCATTCGCTGACTGATATCCGCGAGCTGGCGGGCAATAAGGCGCGGAAGTTCATCTGGCTGCACCGGCGTATTCCGATAGATTGCACCTGACGCACTACTTTGAATGTGATGCTCTGTGGCCGTGGTCAAACCAGCACGCAAACTCTCTTCAAGCTCGAGATTTGTCTTGGTTGTTTGACCCATGCTCACCGGCCCGGTGGTCAAGACAGGCGCAAGCGCCTGCCCTTCGGTCGGGAGTTTTTTTGCAGTTTGTGGCGCGTCAATTTCAGACTTAGATGTCGTGAGGTCCAACGCGGATTTGATCTCAGTGCTGGCTGGTGCGCGCGAATTCCGCAGCGCAAACCGCGGTTCGGGGGGAAGGAATTGGCGCGTAGCGCTATCGGTCAGAGGCGTCGAAGCCTGTGCTGCCGGGCTTGGCGGTGAGATACCAATACGGTCGGACGCAGGCGGCACCTCCTGTTTAGTACTCATAATCGATTCGACAGATGTTTGAAGCGGCGGGCCCATGAATTGCGGGGATGATGCTAACGCGACCTGAGGGCCAGGTACGGCATCGGAGGCAGATACGGGGGCAGAAGGCACGGCAAAACCTGATTGAGGGGCCGAAAAGTCTGCCCGAAATATTTGAGCCGTTACCTCAACGCGCCGCGGTTCAGGCGGCCTTTTGGACACATCAGCCAGTGGGAGTTCCACTGCCGCTTGAATGGCTGAAACCGGCTTTTGCGGAGATGACAGAGCGCCAACCTCGAGAATCGGGGCCGCTGACTCAGCAAAAGGACGCACCTGATCGAGATGCGACTCCTGTCCCTGCCGGCCCGGCTTGATGTCGGGCGTTGCAGCCGACCTAGCTGTACCCGGCCCCAGCTGAATGGGGTGTGGTGTCGCCGCTGCGCCCCGCAAGGTAGGTTCTGTTTGCCAGGCGTCATTTTGCGTATCTGGTCTAGCCCGAGACGCAAGATTGTTTCGCTCGGGATCTAGCGGGACCTCAGTCTCGTGAGATAGAACGGTTACCGAACTCTTTGCTTCATGCGCCACCAAAACTGCATCCGTGGATCGGGGGTCGTCTGATTTCGGAATTGCCTCACTTTTCTGGTGGTGCTCTGATTTCGAACTTGCGTCACTTTGCTGGTGAACTTCTTGCATGTCGGAGTCTGGCTCAACAGACGCCTCATCAGGAGCGGCCTCTTCCGCCATATTTTCGGGTTCTGCGTCACCTAATAGGTCGCCGACAAAAGAAGCGAAAAGGTCTGGAAGCGTTAAATCCCTAGCCAAGTCGTAGTTTTCGACGCCGTCTGTGGTGATTGACGGTCGCACAAATGCGACATCGCCAAGCTGTAATATGGGCTGCATTCTGCCTCCAGGACTTCTTCCTCAGATCGGCATAGTATGCATTTGCTTAGTTACCAGTTCTTTACTGCTTTGGGTGCACTCTCGGATTAATTCGCACAATTCGAGGCATTAAATGGCTGACCCCATCACACCAGTTTCGCAACACCCGATCAGTACGCTTCAGCGCAAAGAGGCTGCGTTGCATGATGCGGCGAACAAACTCGAAGCAGCCTTTCTTGCGGAAATGCTGAAATCCGCTGGTTTGGGCGAGTCGCGAGAAGCATTTGGGGGCGGCTCTGGTGAAGATCAGTTTGCCTCTTTCCTGCGCAATGCTCAGGCAGAAAAAATGGTACAGGCCGGCGGAATTGGGTTGGCGGAATCCTTATTCGAAGCTTTAAAGGAACAGTCAAAATGACCGAAGTAACGTTTCAAGACACACTCGACTCCCTTGAAGAATTGCTCGAGCAGGAACGCACCGCCCTGATCAACGGCAATTTGGATCAAATTGGCGAATTCCTTAACCGCAAAGAAGAATTGGTGGACCAACTGAACTCTTCAGACATCGCGCAACCCGATGAAATGGCCGATCTGCAAAGAAAAGTAGCCCGCAACCAGGCCTTGCTTGACAATGCGCTGGAAGGAATCCGGACAGTCGCTCGGCGCCTGTCAACGCTTCGCAATATCCGCAAGTCGCTGGATACATATGATGCACATGGCGAACGGAAGAAAATTACCGCTCCGATTGTGTCGTCGGTTGAAAAACGAGCCTGATCGTCCAGTTGACTCAAATCCCACATAATTGAACTTAGCGCTTTAAGACTCCATTAGCCCGTCTTTGGTCATGCTGTCCGAGCATCCGAAATCGGGTGGCGCATCGCCGGGGTTTCCGCTGATTGCACGCGTCAGAACGACAATTCAGTCGCCCAAAGGGGCGGGAAACCAGTTGGCGCAAAAGCGCCTGACTTCTAAAGGAAATGCAAAATGGCGACTTTCCAAGCACCACCATGATGCCCGCCGCCTTTGATAACTTTCTTTCTCTTGATGATGACTGGCGCAACATTACTCTGCGCACTCATCTCCACCGCCTTCTATTCACCCAAAGGCAGGAGTAGCAGACCGGGCATTACCGACTGCTTAACAGTTATAAATATCTCTATTTTTCCGGCGGGCCCAGAACCCTTATTTCGTGACTTCTTCCGCCAGCACTTCAACAGGTTCATCGACCAGTTCTGCATCCGGTATGTCGGCCTCGTCGGCGTCGACGGGTTCATCGAGTGTATGATCCTCCTCTTTTTCGTCGAGGTTCCCCACAATCAACGGCAACATCTGCAACCCAGAGGGCGACACGATCTCGGTCATCGGCGGAGTCTTCCAGCTGAGCGTATCGAAGCTATGGCAATTCTCGCACGTGGGGCCCCATTCGCCATGAATATGCTGGCAATTGTCGCAAACCCAATGCGGACCACGGGGCACACTCAATGCCCGGGCCAGCCAGCCGCGCACAACCGCATCAGAGGCGCCTTCGCCGCGCTCGATCGCTGCCATGATCGTGACAGAGCGGGCGTCAGGCGCGGTTTCCACCAGATCGCCCAGCGCCCGGCGCGCCTCTGGAAAATCTTCAGCCGCGATATTGAGTTCTGCCAAAAGCATACGAGACTCAGGATGATCAGGATTCTGTTTGAGCAATGGCGCAAACCGTTTGATCCGGGTGGCGGGGGTTTCGTCAGGCGCAATTGCGGCGAACGCGGCAGCCAGATCAGGATGCGGCTGCACCCCCCATGCTTTCTTCAACACACGCGTTGCAAAACGCAGTTTGCCTTGTTCAACATAGCCCCGCGCCGCCATCACAGCGGCTGGAATAAGATCGGGTGACATACGGTAGGCAGCAATTGCAGCCTCACGCACCTCAATTGAATTGCCTTCGGCAATAATATCTTTCGCTTCAGAAAGGGCCAGCACCGCATCACGCCGCTTGTGGACATCTCGCGGCAGGCTGCCGTGTTTCAGCTTCGCGCTCAGCGTTTTGCGCGCGCCCGTCCAATCCTGCTTGCCTGCCTGAAGCTTGAGCAAAACATCCTGTGTCTCTTCATGGCGTGGTTTCAGAGCAAACGCTGTTTCGGCCAGCTTCAGTGCGGTGTCAGTATCACCGCTTGCCAATTTTTGCTTCATAATGCCGCGCACACCGACGAATCGGGTGGCATCATTGACGACCAACTTTTTATAAACCTGTTCGGCTTTCTTGGTGTCGCCTGCCATTTCGGCAGCCTGCGCTGTCAGCAAGTTTGTCAGTTCCGGTTTGGCAAGATACTTGGCCGCCTTATCAGCCTTTGACATCGCCAGACGCGCCTCACCCGAGGCTAGGGCCATCATGCCTTCCGAAAGAGCTTTATAGCCTTTTCGTTCGCGATTGCGGTCGAAATACCGGGAGATAGCAGTCTCATCCCCATTCAAAAAGCGCCAGACGGCAACCAGCAATGACATCAGCTTCAGGAAAACCCAGACCGCAACAACCAGCACGATCGCTGCGATCACCGACTGAAGCGGCTCCAGAGTGTATTCGGTACCGGCAACGGTGATCTGAATCCCGCCATTGGCTTCCAACAGAAATCGGGCGCCAAGGGTCAGGGCCGCAACAATGACAACAAACAGGACAATCTTTATCAATGACCAAAGCATGATGGGACCCTTAATTACTGTTCAGGCTTTGCGCCAATGTTTCTGCTGCATCCTGCGCCGCCCGACGCGCCTCCGCCATCGCAACCCAATCGGACAAAGCAGTCGTGGCTGCGGGAGGTAACGTTTCAATCTCCGCGAGAGCGTCGTTCAACCGGCCCTCATTCAGCGAGGCCTCCGCACGCGACAGAACCGCATCCGGATCAGATCCTTCCCGCGGGGCCACAGATCGCGCGCCCAATTGTCGACTGAAAAACGCGACAACGCCGTTATCTGCATCTGGATCATCCAGTCGAGCCGCCAACAATGCTGCACGGGCGGCTTCAGGAAACCGATCCTGCAACTGTATCAATGGCGTTACGCCGCGTTGCGCAACCGCGATCAGCCCTTCGGGCGGTGTCATTCCAGTGACTGAAACCAGATCATCAAGCGCCGCATCAAACGGCGCTCCGCTGTCGATCGCGGACAGAACCCGCGTTAACGCCGCTCGAGCCAGTGCGTCCTGCGCGGTCAATTCCGCATTCTGCTCCATCGCCTGTGCATCCGTCAAAAGTGATTCAATCTCGCTGCGTTGGGTCGCAACTGCGGACTGTATATCCTGCAACTCACGTTCGTAGGCATCAATTGCGGCTTGGGATACGCCTTGCGAAATGGGCTGTTTTTCCAATGTGGTCAGGCGGGCATCCACAGCAGCGATTTCTGTCGAAAGCGACCCTAACATTGCCTGAATTGATACTAGTGAAGCAGAGTTTTCTGCAATACCAGTTTTAAGCGGTGTCATGTCTGGTACCGCCATACTGGCCACTTGATCACTTAGGTTGGCGACATCCTGCGTCTGACCGTCCACGCGGGCGGACAAGGCGTGCACCTCCGCTCCCCTCGCCAATTGCCAACTGTCCGGCAACATCGAATCAAATATCTCAGTTCTGGCAGCGCCAAATCCCAATAAAGCCGCCACAAGGCCACCCAGAAAGACCGGCATGAAACCAGACTTCTTTTCGGGAGCACTTACTGTCGTTTGCTCCACCAGAAGATCTGAGTTTTTGCGTTCAGCATCGGACTCTTCTGCTATTGTGTCCGAATTGCTTTCTACCGGTTCCGCCTCCGGTTCATCTGTCTTCAGTTCATCTTCAGGGGCGATATCGGTTTCTTCATCCCGAGCAGTCCCCAACGCGTCGGCCAAAACATCCGTGCTCTGATCCGGCACATCTTCAGCTTTGGGTTTGACGTCTTTTGTCGATTTTGTCGCCTTTGCCACCACCCACCACCTTCTTCGATTCTCGTCATGACTGCCCCGGCAGTATAGCCGACCTTACTGCGCTGTCTGATCTCCCTCAACCCGACAGACCTGATTAACCAGTTTTTCTATTGTTTCTGCCATGGCACGCGCATCGGGTTGCGCAGCAATCAGGCTTTCTGCGCTGATTTCGGCCGCAACAGCGTGGCTGAGCGCGACAAAATGAAGCGGCGCGCTCCCCTGCGCCTGCTTTTCAAACTGCGCAGCACTGCGTTGTGAAAAAAGCGGAACAATCACAGGGGTTTCCCCCAAAAGCAAATCTTTGGCCTCGTCGCTCAGATCGATCAGCGCCTGATCATACACAATGCGATCCGACGTCGGTATATGCGCCGTTGAAAGCCGTCCGGCAACGTCGCCATAACTGTGGCTGCCCCGAAGATGAAGCAGTGGACCCTCCGGCGCAACGGCCAGAATACCATCCACCAAGCTATCTGCGGTGTGCCCTGCCATAACTGCAGTCCAGCCCGCATCCACCGCAGCTTGGCAGGTCGCCCGGCCAACGCAAAACATCGGCAGGTCGCGGCGCGTCGTCGCGGCCGATGCCACCAGCACACCGTGCATAGACGTGATAATCAGGCCTTTTGCATCGCCAACATCAATTGGATCCGTCGACGCCCGAATTTCCATCAATGGAGACGTGCAAATCGCCACGCGATCCCCAATTCTACTTTTTATCAGAGCAGCAAAGCGTTCTGACGCGGCCTTGGGTCGGGTCAGAAGCAGGGTGGGAACTGGCGCGTGCATGGGTCAGCCCGGGATTGTTTGCCATCGTTGACAGTGTTACCTGCGCATCCAAGGGCTTGCAACGCATCTGAACGGATCAACGCGATGGCAAATGTGCTGACTATTCTGGGCATTGAGAGCAGCTGTGATGATACAGCGGCCGCCGTAGTGCGTCAGGATCCCGACGGAGTCGCCTCGATACTGTCGTCTGTTGTGCACGGTCAGACTGATCTGCACGGCGACTTTGGCGGCGTTGTACCTGAAATCGCCGCCCGTGCGCACGCCGAGAAACTGGATGTTTGCATCGCCGAATCGTTGACAAATGCGTCTCTAACACTGGCTGATCTGGATGGGATTGCCGTTACTGCCGGGCCCGGCCTGATCGGCGGCGTATTATCCGGCGTGATGTGCGCCAAAGGATTGGTTGCCGCAACCGGCCTCCCTTTGATTGGGGTGAATCACCTCGCAGGGCACGCGCTGACGCCCCGCCTGACGGATCAAATTCCATACCCTTATCTCATGCTTCTAGTGTCAGGTGGCCACTGTCAGTTCCTGATCGTGCAGGGCCCTGACCAGTTTCGCCGACTAGGTGGAACAATTGACGACGCACCCGGCGAAGCTTTTGACAAAACCGCGCGTCTCCTCGGGTTGCCACAACCGGGCGGCCCCTCGGTTGAGGTCGCGGCACGCACTGGCGACCCCAGGCGTTTTATCTTTCCGCGCCCGTTGCTAGGGCGTCCAGATTGCAACTTGTCGTTTTCCGGCTTGAAGACCGCGCTATTGCGCACGCGAGATCGGGTTATCGCCAGCAAAGGCGGCCTGTCCCGCAACGATCGCGCCGATCTTTGTGCGGGGTTTCAGATGGCAGTTGCTGATGTTCTGGCCAGCAAGACACGGCGGGCGCTTGGGCTTTATCTTGAGGCCGCACCGGCGACACCAACATTCGCTATTGCAGGCGGGGTTGCCGCAAATTCGGCCATTCGCGCCGCACTAGAGACTGTTTTGGAAGAAGTGGGCGTGCAATTCGTTGCGCCGCCACTGGCCTTGTGCACGGACAATGCCGCGATGATTGCCTATGCAGGCATTGAGCTGTTCCGGATCGGCCATCGTGATGATCTGACATTGTCCGCCCGCCCGCGCTGGCCGCTGGACACGGCAAGCCCCGCAATGTTGGGCAGCGGCAAAAAAGGCGCAAAGGCATGACTGTCGGTGTCATTGGTTCAGGCGCGTTTGGCACCGCCCTTGCGATATCTTTGGCGCGTTCCCAGCCTGCCGTTCTCTGGGCCCGCGACGCGGATCACGCCGCAAACATGCAAAAGACGCAGCAGAATGCCCTTCGCCTGCCCGGAGCGCAGTTTCCGGACCTGCTGACACCAACGGCGAATTTCGACTTGGTTTCGCAACATGACGTGATTCTTCTGGCTGTCCCCCTTCAGCAATTGCGCGGCGTCCTGCACCAACATCGCCCAGCGCTTGCAAACAAGACCCTTGTGGCGTGTTGCAAGGGCATGGAGTTGAACACTGGCAAAGGCCCGGTTCAGATCATTCAGGAAGAAATCCCCACTGCGAGGGCTGCGATTCTAACCGGCCCCAGCTTTGCTGGCGATATCGCAACCGGACTTCCCACAGCCCTTACGCTGGCCTGCGCAGACACAACAACCTGCGAAGACCTGCAAAAAACCCTGACAACGCCAAATATCCGGCTCTATCGCACCAGCGACACCATCGGGGCAGAACTAGGCGGCGCCCTGAAGAACGTTGTTGCTATTGCCTGTGGCGCAACAATCGGAGCCGGATTGGGCGACAGCGCCCGCGCCGCATTGATGACCCGCGGATATGCCGAGATGCAACGTATGGCTCATGCTTTAGGAGCTGATCCAAATACGCTATCCGGGCTTTCCGGCTTCGGCGATCTTGCGTTAACCTGCACATCCGAGCAATCGCGCAACTATCAACTAGGCCTGTCTCTAGGGCGCCAGACCGCATTCAACCCTGCGATCACGGTCGAGGGCGCGGCGACCGCCCGGGCAGTCCTTGGGACTGCAAAAGCGCTTAAGATTGACATGCCGATCACAGACGTGGTTGTTCAATTACTCGATCAGAAGATATTAATTCAGGACGCAATGGCGCATTTGCTGGCGCGTCCGCTAAAGGAGGAATGACATGCTGATAGCCCTGATCGCCCGCGACAAAGACGGTGCATTGCAAGTTCGCAAAGACAATCGTGCCGCACATCTGGCCTATATCGATGCGACCGGTGTGGTACTACACGCAGGCCCGCTGCTGAACGCCAGTGGAGATATGATCGGGTCGCTTGTTGCTCTGGATCTGGAAGACATGGTGGCCGCCCGGGACTGGGCAGCAAATGATCCATATGCCAAAGCTGGATTGTTTCAGGATGTCGAACTGATTCACTGGAACAAGGTGATCGGCTGATGCCTTATTGGTTGTTCAAATCCGAGCCCAGCACGTGGAGCTGGGATGATCAGGTTGCCAAAGGCGATTCTGGCGAAGAGTGGGACGGCGTGCGCAACTATCAGGCGCGCAATTTCATGCGGCAAATGGCCGTGGGCGACCGCGGATTCTTTTACCACTCTCAAACCGAGAAAGCGGTTGTTGGCATTGTCGAAGTGATTGCCGAGGTCCATCCCGACAGCACAATCGACGATCCGCGCTGGGAATGTGTTGATATCAAAGCTGTGGCGCCGTTCAATTCACCTGTAACGCTTGAGATAATCAAGACAGATGGACGGCTGGACGATATGGCCCTGGTGCGTAATTCTCGCCTGTCGGTACAGCCCGTTACAGGTGCAGAGTGGGAAATTGTCTGCGCATTGGGTCAGGTCTCTCTCTAGTCGGGTGCCTAAAAGTCAGGCAGAATCTCCTCACAAGAGGAGAGTGTTGTCATGGAATTTGTCAAAATCGTCGTCGCTGGCCTCGCATCTTTTGGCTTTGGCGCAATATGGTACATGAGCCTGGCCAAGCCCTGGATGACAGCATCGGGCGTCGAATTGGACGCCAGCAGGCAGCAGCCGGCGAACCGCTCAGATCCGGTGCCCTACATCACCAGCTTACTGGCTTCGATCATCGTAGCCGGTATGATGCGCCACATGTTTGTACTCAGCGGCATCGACACTGTCGTCAAGGGGATTGTCGCGGGCTTTGGGATCGGATTGTTTCTGGTCACACCCTGGATCGCGACCTTCTACGGATTTAACGGCAAGCCACGCAAATTACTGCTGATTGATGGCGGGTATGCTACTCTTGGATGCACCGTGATCGGTCTGGTGTTGACGCTGTTTTAGCAAATACAGAGCCTGAAAATACAACGAAGGGTCCCAGCGAAACCGCCAGAACCCTTCGTACCCCACGTGCTCCCTAAGGCCACCACACGTGTATCGAAATTTGGTTCTGGCCGTACTGGCCTGATACATATTTCTACCAAACCTTCGGCTTTGACGCAAATTCCAAGTACCTTAAATGCCAGTCAATAAAAAAACGCCCGCTTAACCATGCGGGCGTCATTTCGTGAGTGGTATAGATTAACGATAGGCGGACTCTTTGCCGAAATGCTTGGTCAGCATGTAATAAACAACCGCGCGATATTTGTTGCGTTCAGACTGGCCATAAGTTTGCAGCGCTTTATTGATGCCATCCATCAATTCCGGACCATCGTTCAAACCCAGCTTTTTGATCAGGAAATTCTCTTTAACAGTTTCAAGTTCGCTTGCTTGTGATCCGGCCACCGTGGACGCATCCGCATTATAGATTGCAGGGCCACAGCCGATTGTCACCTTTGTCAAAAGGCCCATGTCCGGCGTCATGCCGCATTTGTTCTTCAAATCATCTGCGTATTGCGCAATCAGGTCGTCGCGTTTGCCCATTTGGTATCTCCCTATATTAGACTAGGCCAAGCTCCGTTGGCACTGATCGATAGAATACCGGCTAGTTGGACCTCTACAAAGGGAAAATTTGCCACGGCTTCCCCTTTGGGTCTGTTGGCGCTTCTTTACCGGCTATTCAGCTATCGAAACGGGAATGCGTCTAAGGCTACAGCGCCCATTTGCAGGACACCGTTGATTTTCGTGGTAAGCAAAAAGCCGCGCAATGGTTTTGCGCGGCTTTTATCTCATAATTGTCGAAGCCCTGATCAGTAACGATAATGCTCTGGCTTGAAGGGGCCTTCGGGTTTCACACCAATATAGGCGGCTTGTTCGGCATCCAG